>ERZ651768.1151-NODE-1151-length-19608-cov-2.222620_pt1 | contig 19608 bp, 16 predicted proteins | sample MGYA00514754_ERZ651768 | MGnify/ENA metagenome assembly ERZ651768
AGCGTACGCCAGCGGTGTTAACAGCGGCGCCAAAACCGGTGATCACACCACAGCCGATCAGAGCGGCTCGGTCCAGCGGCATTTCTTCCTGGATCTTCACGATGGCGTTCTCGTGCACCAGCATTTGCTCGGCGAAGGACGAGAGGTTGGTAAAGGTGTGTAACTGGTCGGGTTTTTCCCATTCAAGGCGCTTAGCCTGACCAGGCTGCATCTTGACGTCAGTGTTCGTACAGATCACCGGTCGGCCCGAAGTACATTGCTCGCAGATGCCGCAGAACACTGATAGGCAGGTGATGACATGATCGCCGGGTTTCACATAAGTTACTTCCGAGCCGATCTGCTCGACTATGCCAGCGGACTCATGGCCCAGTACTACTGGCAGTGGATGGGGATAAAGTCCTTCGATAAAGTGTAGGTCGGAATGGCACAAGCCGGCGAAAGCCGTGTTCAGAAGAACTTCATGCGGCCCTGGCTTTTTGGTGCCAATTTCCTCGATCACCAGCGGCTCGTTGGGTTCGTATAGGACAGCAGCTTTCATGACGGTATTCCTCCCCCGATGGTGTCGATAGATCGATTGAAGGCTAGCACGGAATGCCAAACGCCGGGCAAGTGAAATTACCGCGTACCGAGGATATCTAGGCGGCCACGCTTGCCACACCGATCGCTCCGCAACAAGCTGCGAAACACAGGTAGTCGCCACCTACTGCCGAACTCAGTTATGGAAATTTATACGCATCCCCGTCGCTCTTATGTTATTCGCTGCTCCGGCCGTGGTGACAGAGGGTTTTAAGGATGTGGTTACCGCCTACGGAACAGGTGATTGCCAGGAGGTTTTCAGCGTTTTGGGTCACATGCCATAATCCGACTATGCGCTCCCTGTTCGCCACCCTGACCGCCCGTATGTTGTTTGATACTACGCTGTCAATGGCAGGAAATGGCGACGACAAGGCGGTGAACGGGATAATGTGCTACATTTTTTCATGACACTTGTTGAAGGACGGCTTCGAACCTATGGTGCCGGAATCTTTGTGACAGAGGATATTGAATACAATGGCCCAGTCATCAGTGAATTTTCAAGCTACGAACGGTGGCCTGGGAGCTTTCGTTGAAGGCGTCGATCTGTCGAAGAATCTATCCACCAACCTCGGCAAGGAAATACGTCAGGGGTTAGGCGAATTTGGGGTTTTGTTTTTTCGCGATCAGGATATTACGCCGGAGCAGCATTTGGCATTTGCCGAGTGCGTAGGCGAGGTCGAAATCAATCGCTTTTTCCAACCCGTGGCCGATTATCCGAAGATTGCCGAAGTCCGCAAGGAGCCGGAGCAACAGACCGCTATCGGCGAACTTTGGCACACCGATCATTCCTATGATCTAGAGCCCGCGTTGGGTTCGATCCTGGTGGCGCGGGAGTTGCCAAAACATGGCGGCGATACGATGTTTGCCAATATGTACGCGGCCTATGATGCCCTTTCCGACGGTATGAAGAAGATGCTGGAAGGTTTACAGGCAGAGCATTCGACCCGGCATACCTTTGGAAAGGTACCGACGACCGGCGAACTAGCGGATAAGGAATACGCCGGTCGTCTCGGCAACCAGCATCTCGCTTTACAGGATTCTATCCATCCGGTTGCTATCAAACATCCGGTTAGCGGCCGTAAGGCGCTTTACGTCAATGGCGGCTTTACCACTCGCTTTGCCGGCTGGACGGCAGATGAAAGCCGGCCAATCCTGGAGTTTCTATACAACCACGCCTCAAGGCCCGAATTTACCTATCGATTTGAATGGCGGCCCGGGTCGATTGTCTTTTGGGATAATCGGGCGACGTGGCATAGGGCCCTCAACGACTACCACGGCGAACGCCGCCTGATGCACCGCATTACCATCCAGGGAGAGAGCTTGACGGCTTAGCCGAGCGCTGCCGATTAGACGGAGGGCAGTGTTCCAAAGCTGCGCAGTCGTGCGCAGTACCGTGTTCAGATTCGCTAGCAATGACGACCACCCCCAAACCGGGTCCGTCCCTCCTACTGGATACCCAATGTCGGAAATGGTGAGCCTGCGAGTATTTGGGCAACGTGATGCCGGATATTTACTTGTACGGCGCCACACTAGAGACAGCCCCGCTTGATCACGACAAAGCCGCTCGGTTATCATCATTATGGCTATGGCGGCCAACTAGGAATTGTAGGATGAAGAAAGTGATTTATCTTCTTTTGTGCGCAGTTGCATTGAACAATTGCGCTGTTTTCACGATTATACCGCCAGCTGTTCAATATGCCAGTACCGCTGCCACAATCATTTCCTATATGACAACAAGCAAGGGCACATCCGATCATGTTGTCTCCGCCGTCGTGGACCAAGATTGCGCTCTACACCGAGCCTTAACCGGGGGCAAAATTTGTTTTCAGAAGGATCTGCAGACCGCAAAAGTCATGTTGGACGCTAATCATCACAGCGCTGTCTGGACTACCACGCCGACGTTTAACCAACTTTTGTTTTAATGAAATGAATTCTGGAAGAAAAAGAGCCCGTTAACCCACAGTAGTAACGGTAGGTTTTCGTTGGCGGGACTTCGTGACCTAATCGCTGGATTTGTGTAGATTACCGCCAACCATAGGAAACGGCACGCCGGTGGTCGTCGGCAGGCTGAGAGGGAGATGCTCCATATGGCGGATTGCCAGATAGGCGAAGGCTTCCGCTTCTAGAAAATCTCCGCGCCATCCGACGCTTTCTACGGGCCTCACGGGCACTCCGAGAACCTCTCTTAAAGCCCCCATGAGCGCAGGGTTATGCCTTCCGCCACCACAAACCAACCAATGTTCTGAAACGGCAGGAAAATGGTCACGTGCAAGCGCGACAGCGTGCGCGGTAAACGACGTCAAGGTCGCAGCGCCATCCGCTACCGACCAGTCAACGCTATCCGGCACGGAAAACTCATCTCGATCCAAAGATTTCGGCGGCGACGCCGCAAAGTACGGGTGCTCCAGCAAAACCGTTAAAGTAGAATGGTCAATTCGGCCCGACACGGCGAGAGCGCCGTCCCGATCCATATCGCCCAGACCCCAATGGTGCACCCAATCATCAATTAGAGCATTGCCCGGTCCAGTATCAAAAGCTGAAATTTGGTCACCAGGCCCAATCCAAGTCACATTGGCAACACCACCAATATTGAGCACAGCAAGAGGTCGGCTCAATTCGGCGGCCAAGGATTGATGGTATAGCGGAGCAAATGGCGCCCCTTGTCCACCCGCCGCGACGTCTGCGGACCTGAAATCATTGACGACATCAATCCCTGTCAATGAAGCCAGCAAAGCGCCATCGCCGATTTGCCAGGTTTTGCGAACATCTGGCTTATGCATAATTGTGTGACCGTGAAATCCTATAACGTCGATATCGCGGCGGTTGATATCGTTTTCGTCAAGGATGAGGCGGACAACTTTTGCATGCTCTTCAGTCAACCGCCTTGCAACGGAAGCGATTTCGCAAGTAGCGCCCGTGCCGCCGAGAATACCCCGCAAAGCGGACTTCAATGCGGAGTCATAGGGTACCGTACAGCAGGGTCCTCCTTTGAGGCGTCCCTCATTATCTTGTGACAAAAGCGCCGCATCGATACCGTCCATCGAAGTTCCGCTCATCAAACCTATGGCCGTTCGTGCCTTCATATTTGCTTATCTTGCTTAACCAACTGTTCGGCCCATTGCTCAATCCGTCATGCCTATGTTACACCACGCCACCCAATAACCGGCTTTGTCCATCTTGGAAGCCTATATTATGACCGCCCTGAAATCAGATTTTGTCCGTACGTTGGTAGAGCGTGGCTACATGCATCAATGTACAGATCTGGAAGCCTTGGATGACTTGGCTGCTAAGGGAAATATCACCGCTTATATTGGCTATGATTGCACGGCCCCCAGCCTACACGTAGGCAGCCTAGTTCAGATTATGATGCAGCGACACCTGCAAAAGACTGGCCACAAACCCATTGTTTTGATGGGCGGCGGCACCACGAAGGTGGGCGATCCGTCTGGTAAGGATACAGCCCGGCAGCTGTTGAGCGAGGTGGATATTAATAACAACATGGCCGGTATCCGGGAAGTATTCGCTCGCTTTGTCGAATTCGGTGACGGCGAAATTGACGCCATCATGGTCAACAATGACGATTGGCTTAGTCAGCTTTCCTACGTGCCCTTCCTGCGGGAGGTGGGTCGGCATTTTTCTATCAATCGCATGCTAAACTTTGATTCCGTCAAACTGCGCCTAGATCGGCAACAACCACTAAGCTTTCTAGAATTCAATTACATGATCCTACAAGCGTATGACTTCCTGCAACTAAGTCGCCGCCATGATTGCGTTCTACAAATGGGTGGCTCAGATCAGTGGGGCAATATTGTCAATGGGGTGGAACTGGCCCGCCGTATCGACGGCAAGGCTCTATTTGGCTTTACTACGCCTCTAATCACCTTGGCCTCGGGCGCAAAGATGGGCAAGACAGCCAATGGAGCGGTATGGCTCAATGGGGATATACTAAGTGCTTATGATTACTGGCAGTTCTGGCGCAATACAGAGGATGCGGACGTGGGTCGCTTCCTACGCCTATTTACCGAATTGTCATTGGACGAAATTGCTCGATTAGAAATCTTGCAAGACGCCGAAATCAACGAAGCGAAGAAAATTCTGGCTAATGAAGCGACTGCCATGTGCCATGGTCCAAACGCAGCGGCTGCAGCGGCTGAAACGGCCAAACAAACCTTTGAGGAAGGCAATGTAGGCGCTGATCTGCCAACTATCGAGATCCCAGAGTCGGAATTGCGGACCGGCATTAACCTTGTCGAACTGCTTGGGGAGAGTTGGGCCGGGTTGTGCCATTCTAACGGCGAGGCCAGGCGGTTAATAAAGGGCGGCGGCGCCCGCGTGAATGATGAAGCAATCCATGACGAAAAGGCTAAAGTATCAAATATCGACATCACTGCGGACGGTGTTGTGAAACTAAGTGCGGGCAAAAAGCGTCACGTGCTAATTCGGCCTGTCTAAATAATCGCCCTATCGTTCGCCCCCAATCACCGTTTTAGAAATTCTTTATCTACCGCAGGCTTTTCAAGCCCCTCTACGATGCGTCGCAGAAAACCTGGCGCAAGAGCCGAAAGCAGGTTGACCGCAACCTTTGGTCTGGCAAGTGTCCCATCCACCTTGTAAGTGAAGGCGAACACGCCCTCGCCCTTGCGGCCAATCAAAAGCTCGCCGAGGATTGGGATCACACCAAGAACGGAATTAATGGAATAGGAGGGCACGATTGCGCCCTGAAATCCAAGCACCTCTCCATCTCGGGCATAATCACCGGTTGCTATAATAGCAAGTGCAGGTCCGACTGCGCGTGCGCGTTCAATGTGCAAAATTCGTTTCCGCATGGTAAAGGGCACGGTCAGCCGCGTGAAAGTGATACCTTTGTCGTTTAAGGTATCGCTAAGCCCAGTTAAAGACCCCAATGTCAACAGCCTGGTCAGCACTTTCGCTTTGACAACACGGAAGTTGTCGGCGCGCAGATTACCAATGATTGTATCGTCCGAGTTGTCTGGTTCGGGTATCAGAAAACTCAGAAACATGGTTCCGCCACGAGCGTCAGGGTAAATGCCTAGTGCGCGGGCGATTCCGCCCGCATTGCCCGCTACCACGTTGAAGCGCCGGCCTTTATCTTCCTTCCGTACAGAAAAACCCACAGATTGCCCACCCGCCATCTCTCCGCGCATGTTGGCAAACAGCCATTCCCCCGCTTGACGTCGCCCCACGCCGCGGAGCCTTCTCAATGCCACTTCATCAGTCAGATAAACAAGATCTATCTTAATATTTAGATCAAGTGGAGGTTCGTCATCTGACGGTTTGCCATCCAACCAACGGGGCACAAACGTCCGCAGATCGAGGCTTGGCCCTGCAAGATCCAATTTGTACAGGCCATTGGGCAATACGGTTAATTCAAGGGACAGCCGCGTCGCGCCAAAGGTCAAGTTGCGGCCCGTCAGCGAAATAAGATTGTTCTTGACGTCAAACCTGGCACTACCTTCAAAAATCAGACCGCCGCCAGTGAAGGAAAAACTATCCAGCAATACGGTGCCATTCCTGTGGCTTTGAAAGGCTATGTTCAGCACTGCCGGCACTGCTGCAGCCTTGGCCCAACCAACATCAGGCCAATTCAGTGCAGCACCAGTGAGATCGAATCTGCCCGCCCCACGACGAGTGCCATCCTGATAGAAGTCCACATTCGCCGACACACCGACTCGCCCGGCCAGTCCGGTCGAGGATGGCACGCCAAGAGCTCGCAACTGCCCCGGTTCGATTTCGCTCTTGATCTTCAATTGATCTTTCGGATCGCCAGCAGTTAATTTGAAGCGCCGCTTCCAGGCCAGCGCCAGAGGCACCCCATTGACCGTGCCTTGTCCTGACATACTTACAGTTTCTCTGTCCACCGACATAGTAAAAGTGCCGTCCTTCAAATCATACCCACCTTCAACGTCGGATAAGGACAGTCCCGAAATGTTAGCCGCGGCCGAAAAGCCTATCTGATCCAAATTGACTTTGTCGCTTAGGGGAATTCGAAATCGGGCCCGCGTGGCAGAATTTCCCTGCGCTTCATGTGGTTTTATGTCCAGTGCCCTTGCGAATTCCAATGGCCTCACGTCCAGCAATTCCAGCGCCTTGCCCACAGTACCGTGTGCCACAAATTCAACGTCAAGAATTGGGGTTTCCAAGGTTAGATCGGCTACATGCAACCGGCCTTCACTCAATTGCAACCCGCCAGTCGTCGCCTGCTCTACGGTTAACTCGAATTGCCGGCCATCTATATGGCCGGTGCCTTTGGCGTCTCTGAGCAGCGGCATTTCACCAAAATATTTTGAGGACACATTCTGGAATTTCCAATCCAATCGAGCCATGCCAGGCCGCGGCGACGAGCGTTCCAAATCACCCGGTCGCAGATCGACGGAAATGCGGCCTTCATTGACGGATCCGCCTACAATATTCGCCAGAACCCAGGTCCTGGCATTAACCCCAATACCCACAGGCCAATAGGTCGACAGTTTATTTATGGAAAGGTCCGTAAATCCAACTTTAGCCTGAAGGGATATTCCGTCACTGCTTTTCGACCACAGACCCTCCGCTCGAGCATTCAGCCCCCCGCCAAGGTCCAGACGTAGGTCAGTCACCGTCAATTGCAAAAAATTTTCTGCAAAATGTCCCTTGGCAGACATCTCATTAATTTCTAAGGGATTACCCTGTAGACCCGGCACCAATATGCTTCCCGGTCCGGTTGTGACATCAAAGCGCAGGCTGTCCAGGTCACCATCGGAAGATATAGAAAGATCAACACGTCCAGCGGCCACAACCTCCTGGCCAAGCATGAATTCCAATCTGGGACTGCCAATCGCCTTGGCTAAGCCGGCAATGTGGACTTCGGCGAAATTGACGGCAGCGATCAAGGGGGAAGCTTCGTTCTGATACAATGCGGAAACGCCAAATGCAGCCTCTGACTGGCCAATACGGAGCCGTGTTGAAAGACGCAAAGCGATGCCATCATCTTCCTGACGCAACCGCAGGTTAGCTGACGGAAGGGACAAGCGCAGGTCCGAAGTTAAATCATGAAACGATAGATTAGCACCCCGCACGCTCAACTCTCGTAAATCACCGAACGTCTCGGCACTCGTACCACCTGCCTTCTCGTTAAATATTGCCGGGTTGAAGACAACCCCCACGCGATCAGGGTTCCCGCTAGTTCCCCCATCGTCCGTGATTACGATTTGTCCGCCTTCTTGGCGCAAAAAGCGCAATTTCGGCTCGATCAGTTCCAAGCCAGTTACTCGAATCCGCCCAGCCAACAACTCTTGGCTATTGAAAACGACGGACATGCGTGGCACCAGAATCAATTCCGCTCCCCGCTGGTCCACGAATCTGGCACCTAACACCACCAGATCAAGTTTTTTTTGCCACCCTTCCCAACTCAACACGGCGTCGTCAAATCGCACACGATAACGCCAGGTCGGATCGTTTATGAAATCTTCCAAATAGGGCGCTAATGGTGCCAATGAAACCGGACCACGCGCCAGCATCACACCCGTACCGATCAATGCCAGGATGATCATTGAAAGAAAGGCGGTGACGGCTTTCCCCAGAATACTGCCGGTTCGTTTTAGCAATTTGTTCGATCTATCGATGCATGCCGATTTTCAAGGGGCGTCAGAATTATCATGTCACATCACGACAGTGCGTGCCGCACCTTAGGGAAGACCTCCTCCGCCATCAAATGAAAGGTCTCTAACACCTGGGTTTGGGGCATGCCAACGCCTTGCACGCTCATAATAATGTGGTTGACGCCTAGCACTTGGTTGTAGCGCAGTATTTCTGCCGCCACTTCGTCCGGATCACCAACGATAAAACGATCCTGTGCCAAATCTTCATAATCCATGGTAATATTCTGGTCGCCTTTGGCCATTGCCTTATCTTGTCCCCAGGATTGATACAAATCATACTGCCGTTTGATGTAAGGTGCCGCGATCTGCACTGCCTCGTCATGGCTACGGGCACAAAACACCTCGCGGCGCATGGGTAATTCCTCCGGAAACGGCCGGCGGACACGTTCTAGCTCCGCCCGGTAGAGATCCATCTGACGGACAAATGTCTCTAGGATTTGATGGGGCGCGAGATACCAGCAATCGCCCAGTCGCGCAGCTCGCTTGACTGCAATGTCCGCGTTGGCCCCGATCCAGATTGGCGGGTGCGGCCGTTGCACCAAGGGCAGAGAAAGAGCGGCTCCATCAAGTTCGAAATGGCCGCCACTGATCGACACCCGGCCACCTGCCCACAAGGCCTTGATGGCCTCCAAATTTTTTTCGAAGCGGGCAACGCCTTCCCCTTTCCTGACACCAAATGCTTTGTACTCCACATCCCGGTACCCCAGGGCGCAGCCGAAAATCACCCGCCCTCCAGACATGACATCCATAGCAGCAAAGTTCTCGGCCACCTCCAAGGGATTGTGCAGGGACAACAGAACGATGCCCGCGTTCAGCCGCAAATTCGGCGCCTCCGCCATGACCCGACAGAGGTAGGGCACTTGCATGAATTCCCGATGGGGATGGGTTGAAAAATGGGAACCAGTTGTGACGGAATCATAAGCCAATTCATTGAGAACACGGGCCTGGGCCATCAGTTCAGCAAAACGAGCGCGCAAGTCGTCATCCGGACCAAAAACACCGCGCTGCATCACACCAAACTTCATACCATTGCCCATGGCCAACGACCCCTACATCAGATGTTTTTCGAAGAACGAGATTAGTGGTGCATATGATGCTTCATCGCGCCGTTCCTGCAGCACATAGCGCAACTCAATGTCACCGCCAATCTGCCGATAGCGAGCTGCGAACCTCTCCGGCTCGTTCATGGCCAATTCCGATTCTGGATCCCGGTAGTCATGTATCTGGTCGGGCCGTCCCTGGATCCAGATCGCCGGTGGGGTTGCCACTGCCTCGCCTCTCTCCAAGGCCAACATTGGATTACCCTCGGCCATATTTTCTTCGGTTTTCCAATACAAATCGTGGCGCTCAGGAATATTGCCGGTCCATGCCGGTGGTTCGGCACCGGCACGCAGCCGTAAAGCATGGCGATAGCGGGACAAAGGATTAATTACCGGCCAGGTCATAGCCACACAACAGACATCGGCTTTAACAGTTCCATCCAAAGGAATCGAAACGTATCTCAAATCCGTAGGGCGCATAGCGGCCAGCATTGCCAAATGGCCACCGCTTGATTGCCCCGACAAAGCAACACGATTGGGATCTAGGGACAGATCGCTGGCCCGGGCCTTCAACCAGCGGATAGCGAAGTTGATATCGATCAAAGATGTAGGATAACCTTCACCAGCATGGCGAAAATCCACGGCGGCAGCCGCAAAACCATGTTTCACCAAAACCTCGTCACGGGCCTGGCAGCCAGATAGATCACCGGCCGTCCAGGCACCACCATGTAGGTCTACAATTACCGGAAACGGCCCGTCCCCAAGCGGCCTGTACAAACGCAACATCAACGGCATATCGCCGTATTTCAAATAATTGATGTCTTCGATGTCGCAAGTCTGATCTTCGGTCAACATCAAAATTCCTTTCCCGATGGCCACCGATTAGAGCAGAATTCAACCTTGCTTGGCCAATCCTGCCCGATAAGGCAATTAAGTTTTACAAGTCCAGACACGCCATCACGGCTCAGCATATTATCGCTTCGGTGCCCGCGCCCCGCTGCATGGCTGATAATTGAATTCTGTTAGCTTAAATCGCAAATCCACCATCGCGCAATGTCTCAGCAATTTGCTCTTCCGCCTGATGGCCCATCAGGTGCACGCCAGCGATACCGGGCATACCCTGCATCTCCTCGATCAATTCCACGCAAATACGCCGGCCCTCGGCGCGAGGATCATCAGCGCATTCCAAACGGGTGATCAGGGCATCAGGGATGGTAGTGCCAAATAGATTTTCGCGCATAAATATAGCCTGGCGGGCAGAAGACAGTGGCGCCAAACCAATTAGCAGAGGCAACCGGACTGGAATATTGAAATCCTGCAGGCGCGCCACATAGCGGCCAAGGATTTCGGTGTCAAAACAAAACTGCGTCTGGGCGAAATCGGCACCGGCTTCAATCTTAGTCATCAGACTGGTAGGCCGCCAATCATCGGCCGGGTCGATAGGCGTATCCGCCACGCCAATAAAATATTGCGGTGGTGGTTTGATTTCCCGCCCCGACGGCAGTAATCCTTCCTCCCGCATCTGCGTGGCAATAGCAACCAGACCAGCTGAATCTACATCGTTTACAGCTGTTGCCTCAGGTTCGTCACCTTTTGACAATGGATCGCCGGAAAGGCAAAGGACGTTGGGAATGGCAAAGCCGGCCACGCCCAGCAATTCCCGCTCCAAGGCAAGTTTGTTACGATCACGGGTGGTGAACTGCATCACACCTTCCAAACCATGTTCCGCCTGCATGAAATGCGCAGCGGCAAAACTAGACAAATGCGCTCGCGCGCCCGCGCCATCGGTTACGTTGACCGCATGGACTAGGCCCGCCAAGGGCGCCGTCCGCTTCACAACGACCGACGGATCTGCCGTCAGGGGCGGCGTTGTTTCAGAGGTGATTGCGAAACCGCCTTGACCGAGGACCCCGGCTAAGCGGCCTGATGTCTGTGGGTATTTCATGGCGGCATGCTAGCGGAGCAACGCCCAGGCAACCAGCACATTGCGCGATCGACATGACGCCGCGAAATATAAAACTGCCCTGCTCCGACGGCAATATTGCCTCGATTTTGATGGCACCGCTTTGCCATACCTTATCTTGTTGAAATGTAATGAACCATGTGCCGTCATAAAGCCAGCTGGCAACGAACAACCAGCCACGGTGCCAACCTAATTTTACCTATTCTTCGCGGTAGGCCCTTTCGAGCCGTTCATGACGTTCCTGCGCCTCGATTGACAGCGTCGCGATTGGACGTGCTTCCAGCCGCTTCAGGCCAATAGGTTCACCTGTATCATGGCAAAAGCCATAGGAACCGTCATCAATCCGACCCAAAGCGGCATCAATCTTGGCAACCAGCTTGCGCTGGCGATCACGTGCCCGCAGTTCGATGGACCGTTCGGATTCCGTAGTGGCTCGATCCGCGATATCCGGGGCCTGACCATCGTCTTCCTGCAGGTTCTGAATAGTACCCTTTGCATCACGCACAAGCTCGTCGCGCCAACCCAGTAGTCGCCGGCGGAAGAACTCCCGTTGCTTTGCATTCATGAATTTTTCTTTTTCGCTGGGCCGATATTTGGAGGAGATTTTGATTTTCGGCATGAAGCGACCTCAACAGCTATTGATAAATGCAGCAATTCCAAAACGGCTGAAATCTATCATCCATTCAGGTTGGAACGGGCGGAATATAGTCATCTCGCCCCTTGGCATCAAGCAATGTTAACAAAAATATTTATTAATCGGCCGTAAACGCCAATTTGCATTTGTGGCTGGAAAAAAGGCGGATTTGACTACTTAGTGCTTTCGTTAAGTTCCATTTTGGCCAATTCCATGGTCGTGCGAACCTCATTATCGGCGATTATGGCATCTAAACTTTTGTTAAACTGCTTCTGCGGATAGGCTCACTATGCTCCCAATGCCCTTAAATGCAAAATACATTCAAATAAGATTATCGCCTACATGCTTTATATTCTATTGATTTAATTGTATTTTAATCCACACGCCCGTCCTAAATTGCCAATTCTTTAGAGAAGAATTCATCTGAGGTCAATTACCGCACCAGCAAAAGTCGTCGCTGATTGCCATGGCGAAACGAATTTAGCAAGATTCCGGCGAAAACACACTAGCCGGTTGAGAATAGGGAAGTAGATGATGGCCGGACCACTCGAAGGATATAAGATCATTGACTTGACCACCATGATCGCCGGCCCATTTGCCACCATGTTGCTGGGCGATCAAGGGGCCGACGTCATCAAGGTGGAAAACCGGGGTCGCGGCGATCATGTGCGTGCTACAGCCAACAAACATAGCGGTTTTTCGGCGTCATTCCTGAATAACAACCGTAACAAACGCTCCATCACCCTAGACCTTAAAGATGACCAGGGCCGCTCGGTGCTGCATCGCCTGGCTACTACGGCCGACGTGCTAGTGCAGAATTTTCGGCCCGGCGTTGTGGAACGCCTGGGCATATCGGAAGAAGAAATCCGGCCCATTGCACCCCAACTAATTTATGTCTCCATGTCCGGATTTGGCTCAAAGGGGCCTTATGTTCATAAACCAGTTTACGATCCCATCGTTCAGGCCGTTTCCGGTATGGCCTCAATCCAGGGGGGTGGCGACAATCTGCGGCCCCGTCTAGTGCGTACGGTCGTAGCCGACAAGGTTGCCGCCCTGACGGCAAGCCAGGCCATCACTGCTGCGTTATTAGCGCGGGAACGCACAGGCCAGGGACAATTCATCAATCTCTCCATGCTGGGCGCCATGGTTCAATTTCTTTGGTCTTCAGACATGGGTGGACAAACTTTTGTGGACCGGCCATTCCCCCAGAAAGGTGTTTCGTCCTTCAATGATCTGATCTATGTCACAGCTGATGGTCACTTGGCCGTTTCCGTCATGACAGATAAGCAATGGGCAGGCCTGACCCGTGCCTTAGAAAAACCGGAATGGCTGGAAGATCCCAGGTTCACAACGCCCGCCTTACGCGACCTAAATTTCGACGATCGGGTCGAACTGACCCAGGGCGTGCTTAAGATCAAAGGCAACGACCACTGGATGGAACGCTTGGACGCTGAAGGGGTTGCTTGCGCTCCTGTCCTCACTCGGACGGAATTGATCGAAAATCCACAGGTCCGAGCTGGCGAAATCATTCAGCAATCGGAACACCCTGTCGCCGGACTCGTTCGACAAGCTTGCCACGCTGCCCAATTTAGCGCGACGCCTGCCAGTGTCCGCAGACAGGCGCCTGGGTTAGGCGAGAACACAGACGAAATCCTTTCTGAAGCTGGTGTAAGCGCCACCGAGATCGCGCAACTACGCGCGGCGGGCATAGCCGGCGAGGAAAATTAGATGGCAAATTACGATCTAACCGCTTTTCGCGGACTGACATTTCATAACGCCGTTCCAGCGTTTTTCGATGGAAACGACACACCTAGGGATTATTTGGAACGTTGCCTGGAAGTTATTAATGTGAGAGAGCCGGTCGTTAAGGCCTTTGCGAATCTGAACGAAGATAACGCCCGCAAGGCAGCCGATGCCTCCACGAAACGGTACAAGGATGGCCGAATTCTATCGACCATCGACGGCCTACCCATCAGTATTAAGGATCTTCTGGAAACCAAGGACATGCCAACTCAAATGGGATGTGAGGCCTACATCGGCAATTTCCCAAAAAACGATAATGCCGCTGTCTGGGCCCTGCGACAGGCAGGCGCTGTGGTTTTTGGTAAGACCGTGACAGCGGAATTGGGAGGTACTCATCCCGGTTCCACCACGAACCCCTTTGACCCTGAGCGGACACCCGGAGGATCGTCGTCCGGTTCCGCTGCGGCGGTGGCGGCGGGCATGGTACCGGCCGCGATCGGCACCCAAGTGGGTGGTTCGATCATCCGACCAGCGGCCTTTTGCGGCAACGTCGCTTTAAAACCCACCCAGGGCGCCATCAATCGTGGCGAACGCCAGGCGACTTCTATGAGCACCCATGGCGTGCACGCTAATTGTATCGAGGATATGTGGCAATCGGCAATCGAAATTGCTAAACGGGCGGGAGGTGACAGAGGATACCAGGGTCTATATGGCCCAGACGAACCCCCTGCCCCGGTGAAACCTGAACGCTTGATCGTGCTGGAAAGCGCCGGCTGGGCGGAGTTGGACCAATCCTCCAGATCCGCTTTTGAAGGTTTGTTGGAAAATCTGCAACAGGCCGATGTTACACTGTTGCGCCGTAGCGATCACGTCCTGGTTGAGGCCCTGGAACAGAAAATAGCTGAGGCTGGAGAAATTTGTGGCGCCATCACCCGATGGGAGAATCGTTGGGCCCAACAAAACCTAATAGCAATCAAAGGAGAATTTGTTTCAGACCGCTTCAAAGCCAATCTCAAACTGGCGCAAGAGATGAGCCACGACGACTACCGCTCGGCTTTGATTGCCCGCGATGTTGCCCAGAACTGCCACAACACCGTTGCACACTTGGCTAATGCCGCAATTACCCTATCCTGTCCTGGCCCGGCGCCCATTTGGGCAGGAGATGTCCAAGGCTTGCCCCTTGCCGACCGGCCCACGGGCGACGCCATATTCAACTATCCCAGCTCCATGTTGTTCGCTCCTTGCGTGACCATGCCATTGATGTCAGTTGGCGGCCTGCCTGTGGGTGCCCAGGTGATGGGCCAACAACACCAAGACGCCGAGATTACGGCCATCTCTCGCTGGATCTTGAATAATATCTCACCAGTTGTATCAGCCTAATCGGCCAGCGTAATTCTGGACTTCAGAAGGGCCATGCCGCTTGGCACGCTCTCAGAAACGCTCCGCATGCTGATTTCAAGGGTTCGTCAACCAAGTAGTGACATTAGCGAAATCGGTCCGTCTGAGCTAAATCGGTCTATTTTAGGCAATTTGCAAACTGCCCAGCCGCCCTTCTACAGTGGTAGACCGCTGCCACCGTAGCAGTGAAAATGACTAGCGCCTAGCTGCTAGTAAAATAACCGGCGCGCTAGCTTGCTACATATTTCGGCGATATTGGCCGCCGACTTCGAACAGAGCGTTGGTAATCTGACCCAAGGAGCAAACTCGCACCGCATCCACCAGGACGGCGAACACGTTTTTTTCGTTTCGGGCAGCTTCCTTTAGACGTTCCAACATAGCCGGTGCCGACTTGGCGTTACGCTTGTGGAATGCCGCCAGGCGTCTGAGTTGTGATTTTTTTTCCCGTTCCGATGACCGAGCCAGCTCCAACGTCGTCTTTTCCAGCGGAGGCTCAGGGTTTATGAACGTATTGACGCCGATGATAGGATACCGGCCATCATGTTTAAGGGTTTCATAATAAAGACTTTCATCCTGAATTTTACCCCGCTGATAGCCTGTTTCCATCGCTCCCAATACGCCACCGCGGTCGCTGATCCGCTCAAATTCCTGCAACACGGCTTCCTCGACTAAATCCGTCAGCTCTTCGATAATGAAGGAACCTTGGTTGGGGTTTTCGTTCTTAGCCAGACCCCACTCCTTGCCAATTATCATCTGGATCGCCATAGCCCGGCGAACGGATTCTTTGGAAGGCGTGGTGATGGCCTCATCGTATGCATTTGTATGCAGGCTATTTGTATTGTCATAGCTAGCCACCAGGGCCTGCAGGGTGGTACGGATATCGTTGAAGGCAAATTCCTGGGCATGCAGAGATCTGCCTGACGTCTGTGTGTGATATTTCAGTTTCTGACTGCGTTCCTTCGCACCGTACCTTTCGCGCATGGTCACGGCCCAGATGCGCCGGGCGACACGGCCCAGGACGGTGTATTCCGGATCCATACCCGTGGAAAAGAAGAATGACAGGTTTGGCGCAAAATCATCGATCTTCATGCCGCGGGCTAAATAACTCTCCACATAAGTGAAACCGTTGGCTAGAGTGAAAGCGAGTTGCGAGATCGGGTTAGCACCGGCCTCGGCGATATGATAGCCAGATATAGAAACGGAATAGAAATTCCGCACGTTGTTCTCTACAAAATACTCCTGAATATCGCCCATCACTTTAAGGCTGAATTCTGTGGAGAACAGGCAGGTATTCTGGCCTTGATCCTCTTTTAGGATATCGGCCTGTACAGTACCGCGCACATTTTCGTGCACCCAGGTACGAATTTTTGCGGCTTCCTTTTCCGTCGGCTTGCGGCCCTTGTCAGTTTCAAAAGAATCAAACTGTTGGTCTATCGCTGTATTGACGAACATAGCCAAGATAGTAGGTGCCGGGCCATTGATAGTCATGGAAACGGACGTGGACGGCAGACAAAGATCAAAACCGTCATAGAGCACCTTCATATCATCAAGTGTGGCGATGGAGACACCCGAGTTACCAACCTTGCCATAAATATCAGGTCGCAAGTCCGGATTGTTTCCGTACAGAGTTACAGAATCAAAGGCTGTAGATAGACGCTTAGCAGCGGATTCCTTGGAGACAAACTTAAAGCGCTTGTTAGTTCGAAAGGGATCGCCTTCGCCCGCAAACATACGTGTAGGGTCTTCCCCTTCACGGCGGAAAGGAAAGACGCCTGCAGTATAGGGAAAATGGCCAGGTAGGTTTTCCGAACGCATCCAACGTAGGAGTTCGCCTTCATCCTCATAGCGGGGCAGTGCCACCTTGGGGATCGCCGTGCCGCAGATAGTAGTGGACGTCAAGCTGCTGCGTATTTCCTTGCCACGGACTTTAGTGACAAATTCCTCCCCTTCATAAGTCGCCTTAGTTTTAGGCCAAGTCGCCAATAGTTTTAGGTCTTCTTCTCCAATGGCCTCGACGCGTTCGGCGGCCATTCTATCCATGCGCATCAAATGCGATTTCGGCGCCCCATTCGAGGCCAAAAGATCATGCGAAGCCAACAATTGCTGCCGCTCCCGCGCGGCACTAGACCGACTAGTGGTTTCTTCATGATAGTGCCTGACCTCACGGGCAATATCAGCTAGGTACTGGATCCGATCCGAGGGCACTATGAAATTAAGTCGGGACGAGGTTCGAGACGGGTTTTCGGGTAACGCTGACGCCCACCGCGCCAAGCCTCGATCAGCAAGTGATAGCAAAATGTTATGATAAAGGGCGGTTACACCATCGTCATTGAATTTGGAGGCGATAGTGCCGAATACCGGCATTTCTTCCACCGGTATGACAAACAATTCGTGGTTACGCTGATACTGCTTACGCACATCACGGAAGGCATCCTTAGCGCCCCTGCGATCGAATTTGTTGATCGCCACCAGATCGGCAAAATCCAGCATATCGATTTTTTCCAGCTGGCTAGCAGCTCCGTATTCTGGTGTCATGGCATAAATGACGACATCCACGAACGGCACGATGGCCGCATCCCCTTGGCCGATACCTGATGTCTCTATAAGAACGAGATCGTATCCGGCAGCCTTACAGGCTGTAATTGCACCAGGCAGACATGCTGCCAATTCGCTGCCCGAACCTCGCGTTGCTAGGGAGCGCAGAAAGACATAACCGTGACCGGCGAATTTATCGATGGCGTTCATTCGAATGCGATCACCTAGCAATGCGCCACCCGATTTCCGCCGAGAGGGATCCACCGCCAATATTGCAATCTTCATGTCTGGTTGGTCTGTACGAAAACGTCGTACGAACTCGTCAGTCAGCGAGGACTTTCCCGCACCGCCTGTGCCAGTGATGCCAACCACAGGTATTGTGCCCTTTGCCTCGGCCAGAGTAGCGAGATCTCTGCGCATGACCCTGGACAAAGTGCCTGCTTCCATGCCGGTGATAATGCGCGCCAGTGCACCCCGATCGCATTTTTTCAGTTTCGCCAAAGTCTTGGGTAATTTTTTTGAAAGATCAAAATCAGCCCGCTTGACCAGATCCTCGATCATGCCGGCCAGGCCCATCGCCTGACCGTCCTCTGGCGTGTAAATGCGGGCAACACCGTATTGGTGCAGTGCGCGGACCTCTTCAGGCACTATAACCCCACCACCACCGCCGAAGACCTTAATGTGACCAGCACCCCTATCTTTCAACAAGTCGATCATATATTCGAAAAATTCGATGTGACCGCCCTGGTAGGAACTTATGGCGATGCCCTGGACATCTTCATCAATGGCGGCGGCAATAATCTCCTCGACGGAACGGTTATGTCCCAGATGAATAACCTCTGCTCCCGTCGCTTGAATCATGCGGCGCATCACATTGATGGCCGCATCATGACCATCAAACAACGAAGTAGCAGTAACCAAGCGCAAATGGTTCTTGAGCTGCAGGCCCCGCTTCTTCGCGGTGACTTTTGCCTTATTTGTTAGCCGACCGCTTGTTGACCGAGCCGAATTATCCGCGCTTGCACCAATGCCGTCCACCTCTTCATCTCCGCGCTGATTTTCCGATCTAGTCCTTCATAACATGGCAGCAAAGGAGATTGCACGCCTAGATCAATAGAACCGACCGAAGTAGACTAGGACAACAAACAACATTCACGGGGACACCAACATGGCAGAAACCGCCAAGGCTCATCCGGCAACGGAGCGGCAGAATGATGCTCCGACTACGTCTTCTCGGGTCCACGGGCAGTATCCGCGTACACGCATGCGGCGCAACCGTCGGGATGATTGGAATCGCCGCCTTGTCTCAGAAAATATATTGAGTGTAAATGATCTGATCTGGCCAATCTTCGTGCATGATCACGAAGAGGCCTTGGCTGTGCCGTCTATGCCCGACATCCATCGTTTGAGCATTAAGGGGGCCGTAGATGCTGCGAAACAGGCCTCCGACCTAGGAATTCCCGTGATGGCAGTGTTCCCCGCCATCGGACCGGAATTGAAAAATCCCGAAGGATCGGAAGCCATCAATCCCAACAATATCGTTTGCCGTTCCGTCCGTGCAATCGCCGATGCGGTGCCCGATATCGGCATCATGTGTGATGCCGCCCTGGATCCCTTTACCTCACATGGCCACGATGGTTTGATCCGCGATGACTATGTGGTCAATGATGAAACCGTCGAAATTTTGTGCCAGCAGGCTCTAATCCAAGCCCAAGCCGGCAGCAACATCATCTCACCTTCGGATATGATGGATGGCCGTGTCGGCGCAATCCGTGATTGCTTGGATGCCAACGGCTTCGATGATGTGCGCATATTAGCCTATTCCGCCAAGTATGCTTCCGCCTTCTTCAGTCCATTTCGCGATGCGGTCGGATCCGGCACATATTTGGGCAAGGCCGACAAAAAAACGTACCAAATGGACCCTGGCAATATCAATGAAGCCCTAAGAGAGATTGCCTTGGACATCGCTGAAGGCGCTGACATGGTCATGGTCAAACCCGGAATGCCCTATTTGGATATCATCAGCAAGATCAAGGACGAGTTCGGCATGCCGACAGTCGCCTA
>ERZ651768.1152-NODE-1152-length-19605-cov-5.054742_pt1 | contig 19605 bp, 14 predicted proteins | sample MGYA00514754_ERZ651768 | MGnify/ENA metagenome assembly ERZ651768
CCAACCTCGAATTTCGTAAATAATTCTGACGGTTCACAAGTATTCCCTTCCATTAACATAGTGAGCTGGTCACGAGTTATGGGAAACCAGCTGAACCGGTCAACCAGTACCGCTAAAGAGCTTATAAATATTGCAGGCGCGGGAATGGTCCACTTATTTTTTCCTGACCCTTTGGCAATTGTCTTGATGATCTCTTTCCAATCAAGAGTGTTCGGTCCGCCAAGCTCAAATATTTTTGATATGGTATCTTCACTGGCCAAAGATCCAACGAATATGGAAGCTACATCCTTTACATGGATCGGGGACATGGAAAATTTTCCTGCATCCACAGGTACTAGGCCTTTGTGAAAAAGTGGTGCAGGGATAGGTAGTCTAATAAGATCTTTTTTTAGCTGGGTACAAAACTCAGGCCTGTTTGAACCGCGCGGATCACCGAATATCAAAGATGGCCGGAAGATGGTCCACTTTAACCCAGTATTAATCAAATATTGTTCTGCAAGCCATTTCGTCTTTTGATATCCGGTACCATCAGGTTTCACCCCATTCGCGCTCATTAGAATAAAACGGTCTATCCCTACATTTTCACATTGATCCATACAAGACCGGGCACCATCAAAGTGCAGATCTTCATAGGTTATCCCCTTACGGGGATACTGCCGAATGACACCAATATTATATATTGCTGCTTCAGCTCCCAATAGTGTATTGTTAATTGCACCTATGTCACTGATCTCGCCATACACAAGCTCACACTTTTCTTCCTGCATTAATTTTTCTTCCGAACCAGGTCTGACCAGGACCCTGGGAGTTTGACCGGATGCTATCAGTTCATCTATGATATAGGATCCAACAAAACCTGTTCCGCCAAAAAGGGCTACCTTCATGCGATAGCTCCCTGGCGTGAATCAGACGTATAGAGCCTATATTTTTCAGTGCTGAAAAGATCATCGATCACTGACCTTCGATATTCAAAGATCTGTTCTAGATCATGCCGGATCAACAACCAGTGTATAAAGCGACCAAGCAATCCAAATGGTACGATATAACGAACTCGATCGGTTATCTCAATACCATTCTCAGTCTGATCAAAATTGTGTGTATGATGCCAAAAGGAATAGGGCCCCTTTAGCTGCTCATCGGTAAAAGATTGTGAGGGCTCATAAGAAGTTATAAGAGTTCTCCAGTGGACTCTGAAAAATATGAGTCTTATTGTGTGATTAATTGTCAATTATAAATGATCGTTATGCGCGTTTTAATTATTTTTATTTCTAATCCACTGCTGTAAGTCATGAATAATTACATAGCTAGTTGGGACCAATAACAAAGTGATAAAAGTTGCAAATAGTACGCCAAACGCGAGTGATATTGCCATTGGGACTAGAAACTTTGCCTGAACACTTTTTTCTATTATCAGTGGGAAAAGACCAACAAACGTTGTTACAGAAGTAAGTAAAATAGGTCTAAACCTTCTGGGACCTGCCGCCAGGGCAGCATCCAAAACTGTTTTATCATCTTCTCTCCTGTATCTATTAATAAAGTCTACCATCACAAGGCTATCATTGACCACAACGCCTGAGAGAGCGACTATACCAATCACTGATAATACCGCAAGGTTCATTCCCATGATTAAATGACCGATCACAGCGCCTGTAAACCCAAACGGAATAGCAGACATAATAATAAGTGGTTGCAGGTAAGACCTAAATGGAATAGCAAGCAGTCCATACACAACAAACAGGGCTAGCGCAAAATTTTTGTATAATGATGACAGTGTCTCTCTCTGTTCCCTCTGCTCTCCCTCAAAACTATAGCTAACGGATGGGTAGTTTATTAGCAAAGGTTTTACGTGATTTTCTTCAAATTTTTGCAATATTTCATTCGCATTGGCCTCTGTCAGGTCAACATCAGCGGTTATGTTAATTGATCTTTTTCTGTCAATCCTGGTAATTGTTGAGTAGCCACTTGACAGCTCACCGCGCGCAACCTGCCCAAGAGGAACCTCTACATTTGACCCAACTCTAACATTCATTTGCTCCAGATTATTTAGGCTTACCCTTTCATTTTTCGGGTAACGGAGAAAAACTTTTACCTCATCCCTGCCCCTCTGAATTCTTTGCACCTCATCACCATAGAATGCTTGCCTGACCTGGCGCGCTAACGAGGCCATATTGATTCCATAGTTCTGGGCCTCTGGTCTTAGCCTTAGCTTGATCTCATCCTTTCCCGCGCTAAACGAATCCTTAATATCAAAAACACCTACGTAGGACTGTAAATTATCTTTTAATAAAGTCGTTACTTCTCTGAGTTCCTTCTGGTCAGTGCTTGTAAGCTGAACCTCTATTGGGGCACCTGTTGTAAAAAGATCTGAATCAAATGTGAGTTCTCTCACACCGGCTATTGATCCTGTTAGCTCTCGCCACATTTTTGATATTGCTTCTGCACTTAGGGGACGCTCTTCACCTGGGGCCAGCTCAATCACGCATTCAGCAAGGTGGGAACCAAAAAAACTGGCGTCTAAGTTTCCTGGCCCTCTTGCCGATTGTGTTTTTACTGGCTGATCCCCAGCTGTGGCACACATATTAATGAATATTTTTTTGTCTGGATATAGTACCTCAAGAGAGTCTCTCAGCCTAAACGCAGACTCCTCTACCTGTTCTAAACCTGTCTTCGTAATCACTATAGGAGTGCCTTCCGGATACTCAACACCTGCAATAATAATATCTGCCTCAAGTGGTGGGAAAAAACTAAACCTAAGTATTCCGCTAGCTACGACCCCTATAGTTAAGATAAAAATAGATATAGAGATAGCGATGGTATTAGCTCGGTGTAGCAAAGCCCATTTAAGGGAAGGCTCATAGATTTTTTTTATAAAACTCTGTAGTCCATTATGGATTCTTAGTTGAATCTTTGCCCACCAGATAGACAAAAAATTATCCTCAGACTTTTCATCATTTATATGGGCCAAGTGAGCCGGTAATATTGTTAAGGATTCAATCAGCGAGAACAATAATACCACAATAGTTACAACAGGGATAATTCTCCAGATTTTCCCGAGTGCCCCCTCAACAATCATCATAGGCGTAAACGTAACCATTGTAGTAAGGACCGCAAAGATCACAGGTTTTGCAACCTGATAGGCCCCAGCCAGAGCTGCCTCTTTACCTGAGAGACCTCTTTTCCTGAAAATATGAATGTTCTCTCCGACCACGATTGCGTCATCCACAACAATCCCAAGGACCAGAATAAATGTAAAAAGAGAGATCATGTTTATAGAAATGTCAAACACTGGTAGCAACCAGAATCCTCCCATAAAAGAGATCGGGATACCCAGGGAGACCCAGGCAGCTAGCTTCGGTTTTAAAAATAGTGCAAGTACAATAAGAACAAGACAAAGCCCAAGGTAAGCGTTTTGAGTTAATAGTTCTATCCTACCTCTTAAAATAACTGACTCATCTTTCCATGAGGTTAGAGAAATTCCCGGAGCCATTAGAGGCTTGGTCTTCGCAAGATACTCATGCACAGCGTCAGCTATATCAAGAGCATTCTGCTCGCCGGTTCTGTATACTCTAATAAGCGCGGCAGGCTCACTATTAAATTTTATATCGTACTCAACATCTTGGAAACCATCAATAATATTTGCTATATCCTTCAGCAGAAGGGTAGACCCATCAGACATAGATAGCACCGGAATCAGTCCAAACTCTTCTCCCGTATATGCCTGACCCTGGGAACGAATTAATATTTCACCATCACTCGTTTCTATAGCGCCTCCAGGAACATCCATTGATGAGGATCTGATTCTGCCAGCGATGTAGTCAAACGACAGCCCATATTTTTGAAGAGTGTTCTCTGAGATCTCTATAGATATTTCTCTTGGCTTTTTTGTTAATCGGGTTTGAGTGACCTCTGGCAAATCATTAATCTCATCACGAACTTTTTCTGCTATACTAATGAGACTCTTTTCATCAGTATGCCCATGAACTGCCACGGTTATGACCTCAGGCGAACCTTCAAAACTCCTTACAGTCGGTTTTTCAGCAGCATCCGGGAAGGATGTTATCGCATCAATCTGAGTCTTTATTTTATCTTCTATCTCATTTATATCTTCCCCATTCTCTATCTCAACATTCACAGACCCGTAGCCCTCGTTCGATGAACTGGTAATCCGTTTTACCCCATCAATCCCCTGTATCTTTTCCTCTACCCTGACACAAATTGATTCTTCAATATCTTCTGGAGAGGCACCAGGGTAAACGATAGTAACATTAACTATCCCAATAGTAATATCTGGAAATACCTCCATCCTCAGCCTGGATAGAGTAAAAAGGCCCGCAATAATGATAAAGATCATTAGAAGGTTTGCCGCCACTGTGTTGGCTATGAACCAGCGTATAATATTTTTCACTATGTTACCTAGTTCTTACAGGCATACCATCAACATAGGAAGAGAGCCTAGTAATCAGGACCTGATCATTCATTAATAACCCATCAGTAATAAAAGCATAGTCATCCTCAAACCGGAGCACCTCTACGGACTTTCTTCTCAGTTTCTCTTCCTGAACAACCCATACCATGTCCTCCTTGACAGCGTTTCGAGGCACAATAATAATATTGGGGTAGGATAGACCAATAATCTCGGCATTGACAAACATACCAACCTTGAGGGATCTGGCATTATTCTTATTGGGAATAGTCGCTATCACAGAAATCATTCTTGTTTTTGGATCAATCTCAGACTCAGACCTGACAACAAAACCTTCGGCCTCAAAATCTTCCCCGCCATAGCTAGCAATTAATCTCACTTTCGGTCTGTCTCTTTTCTTGAGCATGGCCCCATCCAATGGGATCCCAAGAAAAGATATATCCTTATCGGTTATTGGAAGTCTTACCTCTAAGAATGATGTTGCATAAATATCTGCTATTCTGTTACCCGGGAAAAGATTGGTACCAAGGTCAACCGTTTTTTTTCTTACCCGACCATTAAAAGGAGCAACTATAGATGTTCTTTGCAGACTTCTCTTAGACTGTTCATACGCAGCCTCGGCTGCTGCAAGAACTGCTCTCGCCTGAGCAAGCTGCGGCTCCCGGAGTGTTAGACTAGAGGCATCCCCGGTCCCAACACGTTTCCACTCTATATTTGCTAACTCAGATTCTGCTTTTTCTCTCTGCAGAGCAACACGGGCCTGAAAAAGGTTTGACTCCATTGAGATAAGAGCTAGCTCATAATCTCGTTTTTCTATTTTCAACAGGGTGTCTCCATCATCAAAATTTGCTCCATCCCGTAGCCCATCAGAGATCCAGGTTACTTTGCCAGTTACTTCTGAAGTAACAACAATCTCGTGCTCCGGTCTGATCGTACCCTGAGAACTGATCTTGGCCTCGACATCTTGAGGGAGAGCCAATAGCACTTCTACCAACTGATGAGTAACCTCCGGTTTCTGAAACTCAGCCTCGGGTTTAAGCTTCACCATTATTACGAATACCCCTATACTTCCAAGTAGTATCAATAACGGACTAAATTTTTTAATGTAGTGATTCATACTATTTCTCTATGTTTTTTCCTATATCCCCACCCAATGCAAGAATAAGATTAAGACGTGTATCAATTTTGGCTTTTTTTGCAAGCAGAACCTGAGATCGCGCTTGGAACCAACGTTGCTGGCTATCTAGCACCGCAATTAGATCCACCAGGCCCGAGTCATAACGCTCGCTCGATAACTTATAGGCTGCCTCAGCCTGCTCGGCAGAATCTTCATATGATGCCAGAAGAATCTTATTTGATTTCTCAGCGAATAACGTTTGCTCAACCTCACTAAATGCTTTAATAATACTTTGTACCAGAGCAACCTCAGCCAATTCCAATGACGCTCTACTCATTTTTAAATTTGATATCAGCCTTCCCCCCTGAAAAAGTGGAAGATTCACGTTACTACCCCCGCTCCATATCTGATAGTCTTGATTTAAGATATCGCTTAGTTCAGTTGAGGACGTCCCAAGAGATCCCGTTAAAATAATACCGGGAAGGAAAGACCTCATGGCCTCCGCAGAACGGTGTGACGCAGCCTTTGCTTTGGCTATTGCTGATTTAATATCAGGCCTTCTTTCTAAAATATCTGCGGGAATTCCAGCTGGCACTAAGGGTAGGCTATCCGGTAGAACAGCGCTCAAAGCATAGTTGCCATCTGGGTATTGCCCAAGCATAGCCTGTAAGTTTCTGACGGTTAATAGATAGACCTGGTGCCTGTTTTCAAGCAGCGCTTTTGCCGTTGAGACAGATGACTGAGTAAGCCGAAGATCCAATGATGAACGAAGACCTTTTTCATATCTTGAGGATACCATTTCAGCGAGCTCCGTCACACTGGCAACGGTTTCCATAGCCAACTGATACTGGTTCATTGATTCAACAGCAGAATAAAATAGCTTCATAAGCTGTATCTGTAAAGAAAACTTAAGATATGATAGCTCATACTGCGCAGATTCATAGTCTTGGACAAACGCTTTCCGCTGATTAAACAGCCTCCCCCAGATATCAAGCTCCCACTGCATGGAAAGATTAAGACCATAATTCTCAGAGGTAAAACTTGTAACACCATTGCCCCCACTTTGTCCATCACCCTGACCACCACCAAAAAAATCATTACCGAAACCAAAAGCGGCAAGGTTTTGCTTTCTAGATGAGCCACTCAGTCCAGCTGAGACTGATGGGAATTTGGATACAGTATTAATCTTCACTAATTGCTGGGCCATTTTCAACCTATACGATATAGATAGAATGTCTGGACCGCTTTTTTGAAAATCTAGAAATATTCTTGACAGAGTAGTATCCTGAAATGAGTCCCACCATGCACCTGTGTATTGCTCTGACTCTGGCAACGGATTTTCCCAATACTTTGGAATTGATTTTGCAATGGAAAGCTCCTTCGTGGAAATTATTTCAGCACAACCAACAAGAAACAAAATAAATAGTATAGGAAAAATTTTCATTATATTTTAGTTGAAGATTCAACTATTGTTAGAGTTTAATTAGAATAAAGATTCCTGTATATTTTAGTTAACACAGCTTTTAATGAATCAATTTCTTCATCGCTAACTCCAGATCGAAGCTCATCTCGGGTTTGTTCCATAACAGGTAAAACGTTATGAAATAATTCTTTCCCTTTATTCGAAAGCACAATTCTTTTTATCCTATGATCAAGCTGGTCAGGCACACGCACTACAAGATTTTTTTTCTCTAAAGTATTAATGATTTTTGTGACGCTAGTTTTATCTTTTTGGCAGTACTCTGCTATTCCTTTTTGAGATATCCCTTCGTTTTTCCAAATGGGGCCCAACACCAACCACTGATCCATAGATATATCTAATCCAAACTTGTGGGAATTTTGTACAAATCTTTTAGTGGAAAGCCTGTGTATCTGACCGATTAGCATACCAAGACTAATTTCACTTATAAGTCTTTCTTCTTTAGACATAAGTGAAAGCTAATAATTAAATAGTTGTAGGTTCAACTATTATACATTCTGATCTATATATTTTTTTACCTTAAACTTTAATCTACATCCGTTGTAGTTCATATAACGTATTTTCCCATATATAGATCGTTCAAACCAAGGACGGTCATGAACGCCGCCAAGGCTCCAGGCGATACCTGTATACCCATTGGGGTCTCGCGCGTCAAGCTCATATTTATCATTTAGATAATTGGCCGTTTGTAGAGCCAGCTCTGGATATGGGCTCCACTCCAGTATTTTCTTTGCCCAATACATACGCATATAACCATGCATTTTCCCTTTAAACTTCATTTGTTTTTGGGCCGCATTCCATAATAAGTCATGTGTATCTGCAGCTTCAAACCGACCGGGACTGTAAATGTATTCGCGCTCATCGTTCCTGTGATCGTTTAGAGTCTTCTGGGCCCAGGTATGAAAACCCTCAAACTGATCGTAATTGTTCTCAAACTCACAAAAATTATCTGCTAATTCTTTTCTAACTATCAACTGCTCCAAAAATGGTGTTATGACATCAAGGTCCAAGCCTGAATTACTGATCTCCCATGCTGCGCGTTGTGGTGATAACTTCCCATAGTGGAGATAAGGACTTAAATCAGACAAACTGTTTTTAGTGGGGTCATTTCGTTTCAAATTGTAATCTATTAGTCTGGGTTTAAACGCTTTTAGTCGTTTTATGGCCGCAGATTCACCAGAATCAAGCCAGATGTTGTGCTCTTTACGGATCGGTCAATTTCAAAATCATCAATTATGGCTCTATTAAAAATAATATATAAACTAGATTTTATCTAAAATACCATTTTGATAATCTTCAAAGGCCTGCATTACTTCTGCCCTAGTGTTCATGACAAACGGCCCACCACGAGCAACCGGTTCGTTCAATGGTTCTCCCGCGACCAAAATGAACTGGGCAATACTGGATCCGGTGGTCAAACATAATGTTCCATACTGTTCCAGCACAGCCAATTGTCCCTTATGGATCTTTCTTGCCAGTTCTACATTTCCTTCATAGACATAGATAAAAGTGTTCCAGCCTTGTGGGATATCCAGCTCAAACTTTGAATTCTTTTTCAAATGAATATCATGATAGAGCATTCCCGTGTGTGGCCTTCCCGGGCCGGTCACGCCTTGGAAAGTGCCGGCAATGATCGTTGCCTTTCCGTCTTTAAAATCAACGCATGGAATACTCTCCGGGGGTATATCAGCGTAAGACGGGTCAATCATTTTAAGTTTCTTGGGTAGGTTCAACCATAATTGAAAACCTCGGGCCAATCCTTCTGTTTGTTCCGGCATTTCACTATGAATCACCCCACGACCAGCGGTCATCCACTGGACCGAACCATCGGTAAGGTAGCCTTCATTTCCAGCGGAATCCTTATGACGAAATTTCCCATTGAGCATATAGGTAATGGTCTCAAAACCCCGGTGAGGATGAGGCGGAAATCCTGCCATATAATCATTTGGGTCATCACTACCAAACTCATCCAACAAAAGAAAAGGATCAAGCATATTCAGTTCCGGGCTACCAATGATACGGGTCAGGCTAACACCGGCACCGTCAGATGTTTGGATTCCCTGAATAATATTAACGATCTTTCTTCTTTTCATTTTATCCGGACCAGAATTTCATTCTTTCGAAATGGAGGCAGCATCCATGGCGAATTATATTGGGCAACCATGTGCTTCCCATCTGGATTCAGTTGTTGGTCAGCCAGCCATTCCATCAATCTATTATGGAAATATTCTGCTCGTGTTTTTGTGGCCCAACCGCCAAAGAGGATCGAAGCAACCTGCCCCAAATCACGCTGGGACAGTTCTACGTTACTATTATTTGGTTCCGGAAGATCATCAAGAGTATAGACGCTGGGCATGATGAATATCACTTCGTAAGCGCTTTCAACATCGACCGGGCTATTGGAAATAACGGGTGCCGTCATAGCGATCTCAAGGGTCTTTTCATTACCGCCAAAAATATAATTGGCAATTTTCCTGAATCCTGTATAGGTGGCTTTCTTGTAGCCGGTCTGCACTAATGTACCTGCAACGATCATAGGTTTATATTGTCTGATCTCGAATTGACCATCCTTTCTTATTAGTTCATATTCTGGTGTCTCCAGAGTGGTATTAGCATATCCTCTGGTCATATTGATACTTAACAATAATACAATCGATAGTATGAGGATAATGGTCATTTTATGCATGATGAGGACAGGGAGCTTAATTCGACAGCGCCATTTTCAGCAAATCGTCCAGTTCACCCACTGTCTCCAGTGCGGCGATGTTCGATTCATCTTCCAGAATGGTTCCAGAACCATCATCAAATATTATCCTGACATTTGCATCCAAATACTCAGGGACCTTAGGTATCATATCCATCGGACCAGGAGCAAATAAACAGCCTGTTTTTTTACCGGGGGTAATTCTTATCTCTAAATGCTGGTCATCTTGCTCCAGGACCCACCTTACTTTAGAGTCTACGATCTCCAGTTCCTTGATATCTCCACCACGGTATGTAGTGAACCTGTGGAAATGATCATCAGAGAGAAGGCCGATTATAAATCCAGCAAATTCCCTGCCCTGGTATGGAACAACAGCGATGGATGCTGAGATACTCAATTTCCTATTCTGGAAATGGTTAGCCTGCGTCCAGATCCATGCTCGTGGAAAATTCCTGCCCCAGTCTTTTTCTATGTACCCTTTTCCTCCTTCGAAATCAATTTCGATATCATCGTTTATAATTCGCCCTGTCAGAGAATGATCCATGCTAAGAATACCATGAAAACATTCCATGAATGGCATATATCCGTACCAGCCCATACAGCCAGGCTCGCGCCAGGTCACGGGCCACGGGCTCAACATAGAAAAACCAATGTTCCCTCGTATGGATATATCTGGTGAATTGATCTTTAGCTCCAATCCTTGTGATGAGAATCGATTTTCTCCGATTCGAACAGAATAACTATCAGAATAAGCATTGAAATCATCCATTGAGAAACGTTCCAAATGGACATGATCGTTCACGCTATTGTAGATCATGATAAAGGCAAATTCATGATCTGATCCGCTACTGCGATATACACCAGGGATCACAGCTATAGCTTCTCCATTTTTTGTGACCATCTTATGATACCATCCTTCAAAGAATGGTCTTTGGCCGTGAGAACCATGGTACGCATCCGGATGGCGAATACCCTTGAGCCAACTTATCATTGAGACCCTGAACCGGCGAATTTATTAGGGAACAAAAGAAGTAGAGCAGGGAGTAGAGTAATATCTGTAACGAATGCAACAGTAAGTGTAAATGCTGAGATCAGTCCAAATTGTGCTGTGGGAATGAATGTAGAAGTGATCAGAACCAAAAATCCTGCAACCAATACCAGAGTAGATGTCAACATAGCCTGTCCGGTGGTCTCTATGGTATTCAGGATCGCGGTGTCTGGGTTGCGACCTTTACTTCGTTCCTGCCAGAACCGGAACAAAAAATGAAGAGTGTCATCCACTGCAATACCCAAGCAGACCGCAAAGGTGATGGCCGTGGGCGGCCTAAGAGGTATCTGGGCATACCCCAAGAAACCTGCTGCGAAAATGATGGGTATCAAGTTGGGTAAAATACTGATCAAACCAATACGCTTGGATAGAAACAGCAGACCCATAATAATACTGATAGCAATGAATGCCAGACCAAACCCACTGAAAAGATCCATCACAAGATAACCATTGGTCTTTAGGGCCACAGGCATGGTACCGGTAATGTTCACGGTTAGCCAATCTGGAAAATGAACCGCTGCATATTCCTTGATAGAATTCTCTAATGCTATAGCATCACTCGAACTGAGGTCCGGCAGTATTCCTGATACACGCACCTTTGTCTCATCGAAATTGATCATGGAATCAAACGATCCTTCGGCCAATAGATAGACCTGGTCAAGGGTTCCTTGGTCTGGTGGAAAGGATGCTTCATTTTCAAAGTGGGATAAGAGCTTTTTAAGAATCATAGGAATCGAGATCCACTGAGCTTCCGGTAACAGGTTAGATAGGTACCGGTCCAAACCTTCCAGATTGGACATGACCAGGCTATCTCGCATCGACACATATGATGTATCATCCTTAGTAATGATGATCTCTAATGGTAAAACACCTCCGAACCATTTCTCAACACTCTTAAGTTCCGTATACAATCCGCTCTGCGGATGTAGGTCTGTTAGTAGAGAGCTATTGGTGGTCAAACCCAGAATCCCCGAGCCCGCCAGTATGGTTACAAATATACTCATGGCCAGGGTCTGCTTTGGTCGATGTGTAACAAGCTTACCCACTTTTCTCAGAAAATAGAAACGTCTATTCTTTGCAGATGATTCAACTACAGGGATCCTTCTTTTAAAAATGATCAGCATTGCCGGAATGAATGAAAGGGTCAGGATATAGGCCAAAAAAACACCAATGGCAATGAATAGACCAAACTCTCGGACTATGGCAATGGAAGCAAAAAGTAACGCCAGAAAACCTATTGCGGTTGTAAGACTGGTCAGAAAAAGAGCTTTTGACATATCATCCATGGCCTCCACCAAAGCGTTTCTTATATCCATACCTCGTCCCAGGTAAACATTCAAGCGGGACAGCAGGTGGATAGAATCACTGATCCCGATGATAAAAAGTAGCGTGGGCACCATGTAGGTCATGACATTAAGACCTTTCCCCGTTAGAGACATGATACCCAGGATCCAGCATGCGGTCAAGGCCACTGTACCTATGGGCAAGACCACATAGAGCCAATGGCGAAATAGGAAACCGAGGACCAGAATCAGGATAAGTGTCACGGGCGGAATGAATCTTAAATTATCAGCGATCATGTATTCCACGTAGGTAGTTCGAACCACCGGGACACCAGAAAATATCCAGTCCCAATCATAGCTAATGGTCAACTCTCGCAAATAACGCACCATCTCAGCACGATGGCCGTGGCTATTGAACCTGTCTCTCAGAGTAAGCCATATAGAACCACGCGTCGAATCATTGGACACTATCCTGAATGGAACTATTGATCCTATGGTCTCATTAATGCTGGTTCTGTTATCCTGCCCCTGAATCTCGGGTATATCTCCCATTGAGAAAATTTGGCTAAAATAATTACTATTTGTTAGTTTGGTCACCAATTGTGATAATGAATCCAAATAACTTGAGCAGGGTTTTTGGGGCAAACGGTGGATCATCATTACAATATTATCCTCCCGTTCAAACTCACGCTGGAATTCAAAATATTCTTCGACCGGTACCTTGCCCTCAGCAAAAAGCTGTTCAATAGCGAAATCATATTTGATCGTATTGATCGATACGATAAAACCAATGGTTAGAGATCCAATTGACAAAAGGGTCTTCCAGGGATGATCAAGGATGCTTGAGTAGATTCGGTTCACAATATTCAAATGAACTTATTGGAATAGACAGTTTACATTTTATAAATGATGCCCGCTCTTGTTCCGAAAACTAAGCTTTAAAAACCACAGAAATATTGGAAGGATATAGACTGGGGAATTAGAATATTGTTATGGATATTTTAGGAGGGATACTTTCTAATTTTCGAAGAGAAGATCTATGATCAAGGTGATATCAAGAACATCCACGCTGCCATCCATATTCACATCAGCTGCCAGGGCCTGCCCGGCAGTCAGGGTCGAATAGCCCAATACTGAGGATACAGTTAATACAACGTCCAGTACATTCACGCTGCCATCTCCATTCAAATCACCAAAATCGATATTTAGCGGCGGAATTGAACCAGCGGGAAAGATAATCTGGTCTAACCAGGCACAATCCTGACCTGAGCTTTGAGCTTGATCCTTTTGATAGATCCAGCGGAACACATGCTCGCCAGATGAAACATTAAATGAATATTCTTCCCAGTCCGTCATACCGCCAACCTTGACCTGCTCTTGGTCATCAATATAAAAGGCCAGATAGTCATAGAGGATACCAGATGTACCCTGTTCGCTGGAAGCCTTGGCATAGAAACTTATAGGGCCCTGATAGAGAACATTAAAGGTAACGGATAATTCAGATGTTTGATTATTATTGATATCGCCGGTCTTTGCTGCAAAATTTCCATCAAATACTTCACTATCCTGCACGAACCAATCATTATTCCCTGATAATTCCCAAACATGGGCAGAAAAGTCGCCAGTCTCAAACCCTTCCATAAGCATACCAAAGGTCAGTGGAATCGGATAGGTGAACTGATAATCTGTATCTAAGCTCCCTATATCCAGCCACATTACTGCAGTGTACCCTATAGGAGCATCATTACTGACCGCAATATTACCTGTCACAATTGCACTGGTCCCTGTTTCCCAGTAGTAGGCATTATCTCCGCCTACTTCCGTAACTGTAAGGTAGGAATCATTGCTATATCCAGCAAATGTAGGATAGTTCAGGGGAGCATTACCTGTATTTTCCATCACAATCTGTATGGTTGCAGACTCTCCTGGATCCAGGGCACCATTCCCACCATCAAAGATCATTGAACTCAGGAGCTGGTAATCTGGTGCGTCCGCGGTCAACACGATCTCATATTCCCATGATGCTTCACCATCCTGTATCACCAGGATAAAAACTATTTCCCCCTGATCCGGGATATTGATGGATACATCGAACTGAAAAGGTCCTATCTCAATTATTTCTCCTGATGCAATGGAAGATACTTCCAAGATCTCGGTCACCATTGAAACATTACCGGTTTGTGGTTCCAGCGTCGCTGTTATGACACCGGATGGTTCCGTACCTACATTTTCCACACTAACAATGAGATCAACAGACTCACCAAAAGCGATCTGGTCATCATCCCCGGACATATATTGATAAGCATCCATTAGCATATAGGATCCATCAGGGGCTATCACATTAATGGTTGCCTCATAGGGTATATGATTATAAGCTGTCACTACCAGGTCCAATTCACTCGGTATCTCTACTGGTTCATCCAGCTGGATCATGACCATTCCATTTTCATCAGCGTAAGCAGACCCTAACAATATCCCATCCAGAGAGATCGCAGCCAGAGCTTCGGTATTGTCTGTCTGAAGTGAGAACATATCACCACCAATGATAAGTATATCATCATGTGTAACATTCAAGCCCCCAGGGGTATCAGACCTGACAACAAAGGAAGGATCACCAAATATGGTCCAATATAATGTCTCAACATCCCCTGATGAGCCATAGTTGTCGTTCATATGCATGCATCCATTGGATGAGATCCCGCCAAAGGTGCGCTTGATATTATTTGAGTAAGATTCTACAAAAATATCGTTGAATTCATCCTGGGCATCCATGGGCGGGTTCCAGGCAGCGTTCACAGTAGACATGAATGTGGCCACCGCTCCTGTGGGCTCACCATCATCCGTAGCCCTTAGCCATGTTTCAGCAAAACAGGTTCCCACATGGAATTCCCCATTAACACATGCAACCGACCAAATGAATGGCCATTTATCAACATTGACCAAGCTATTCACATTCGTATTATTCATGGGACACCCGTTACCCCATGAAGAGTTTGAACCATGCCCAGTATAATTTATGATCGAACGTCCTTCATTTATGGCTGCTTCACCCTCAGCAACCGTACCGTTAGGATCGTAGATCTGATCAATTTCTACATAAGTATAATCAAGTAGTTTTTCTCTGATAATATCAAGGTGTTCATCATCATACTCACCATCATCCCCTGGCCCTTGATCCGATGCAAAGCCTGAACCTTTCTTATACCATTCTTCTCCAGCACCGGGGTATCGCTCATACTGCAGTGTTCGGTTTACCATTGTTTCCACGTGAGTTGAATTCTCCGCCGAGAACCGACCGACAAATACATCCGGGTAATAATCATTACCCACTATGAATCCATAGTATGGATCTGCGGGGCTATTTGAGCCTGCACCTTCAGAGAATCGAGGAGAAGGAATCTGGTCAATATCACCCACTAACAATAGAAATGTCAAACCATGATCATAGTAATAGTCTTCAACATAGGCTTTGATCGCATCATCATCCCCGATCTCGGCCACATCTATGATCTCAGTAAAAGTACCTTTTTTATTTTTCCAATCAATCAGGGGCTGCATTGTTTCCATGAAAGGACCATAACAAACGATGAGCATTGTTCCGTCTTCACCTACTGGTTCATACCGAGCTGTAGACGAAGAATAATTCAGAAAATGTTCGCGATAGATTTGATCTATTTCACGGTTCAGTCCTCCAGTAGCAGGTCGACGCAGCAGCGGGTTGACCGTACTGATACCATTCTCCTTGATATCAACTACAATCCGGGTATGCACTCGCAGCAGTTTTTGTATAGGGTTATACTGGATTGGCTGAAACACGATCGCCTGTCCACGGATGGTCCGGATAATATAAGGCTCACGCAGAAACGCAACAGACTGAGGATAAAAGACATTTTTCTCATAAGTGTCCCCAAATTCGTATGGAACATCCTGTATCTTTATGTCTCGAGTCAAGTTTCCTTTGGATGGCAAAATATTATCAAGAGGAATTTCCACATACTCTACATCCGTGACCATTAGTTCCATATGAGCCATGTCCGGTATCTGTATGGACCTGGCTATGCGAGGAAGATCCGGCGCGCCTTTTTCCAAGATAGGCACTCCTCCAGGGAACGAGATCCGATAGGAACCATTTTCTTCATCAAGAAAATATCCGGAAAGTTCAAAGTTGATCTCAATGTTACCCGTTGAATGGGTTTCCAAATTAAAAGCAGGTTCCGATGGGCGAGATGACTGAATCTCCACCCATTCCCGGGCAGAAAGAACCGTACCCAAAAAAAGGATAAAACCAACTATCAATCGATTCATAATCAAAATAATTTGTTTATTGACTCGCTCTACCAATAACGGTTGAAAATTCCTAATAACTCACAGTCTCTTTATTCTCTAATAATTAAAAGAGAGCTTTATCTGGAAACGCCTAAGTTACAACTCAGTTAACTGTTTTTCCCAATGTCTAATTTTTTCAGAAATTTCATCCACTTGCGTAATCTTTCCCCTTTTTTTCAGTCCCGTTAAATAAATATACAATTTCTTTACTAGCATCTGAACCGCTTTGGAGCGATCATTTTTCGTCAAGTTTGAGCCATTCAGGATTTTTTCCAAGGCTGTGATTCGGTACTGTTCGATCCCATCCACAGACCGGGACAGCTGATCTCTATGGCCGCCATATTTTATAATCAGCGGGTTATCAATAAATAAGACCGGGAATTTTGCAGTGATCCGCAACCAGAGATCATAATCCTCGCAGATGGGAAGTGTTTCATCAAACCACCCCGCATCATCCAAAAGAGTTTTACAAAACAGTGCTGAAGATGGAGAGATCCGGCAGATATCCAGGCATTTACTAAATATCATTCCGCCAAACTTCTGGTGTTTTTTCATAGGATTCACCCGAACTCCTTTCCGAATCCAAATCTCGTCAGTATGACAAAAAAGGATTTTCGGATATCTGTGCAGCTCCTCCACTTGTCTCTCTAGTTTCTTCGGAAACCATTCATCATCTGAATCAAGAAGTGCGATCCATTCGCTTTGGGCCTGTTGTATCCCTGCATTCCGGGCAGCGCTGACACCCTGATTGGTTTGCTCGATCAGTTTGACGATTGGATATTCTTTTTTTATCCATGGGGCAGTGCCATCGGTGGACCCATCGTCAATCACGAATACCTCATGGGCAGGCCGGGTCTGGCTCAGGACCGAATCTATCGCCCTCCCTAAAAATTGTCGGCGATCAAAAGTAGGAATGATAACAGCAATATTCATGGACAGAGCGTCATTGCCAGGCGCCCTTTAAGGGTGATAGGGATATTTCAATTGAAAGGTAAATGGTGCAGATAGCTTCACCGTATTTGCATTGATAATATAACTGTTAAATTTTTTCCATAATCATATTTGCCAGTGCCAGGTCCTGCACAGCATTGCCAACAGATTTAAAAACGGTTTTTTCTTCCTCCAATTCCCTGCCGGGGATTTTACCATTAGCAACTTCACCCAGCTCACCATGGAGCTGGTCAAAAGACCATTGTCCCGTTTCAGAAGGAATAATCAGATCTCCTGCCTCCTGTTCACAGGCTCGACGATGATCCACTACTACCTTTGCATTTACAATCGTCTCAATAGACACTTCTTGCATGTGGGGTTTAAATGAACCTACCGCATTTATGTGTACACCTGATTTTAACTGGTCATAATTAAATAGTGGCTCTTCTGCAGGTGTAGCTGTACAGATAACATCCGCTTCCTTAAGATTTTTTTCACTTCCAATTTCAGCCACTATGGAAAAAGAAGTCATAATAAAATCACAAAAAGAACTGGCAGAATTTTCTTCCCGGCTGAAAACCAGGATTTTCTCCCATTTTCGGACATTGATCACGGCCTCCACCTGGGTGCTTGCCTGAACTCCCGTTCCAAATATGGCGGCAACTTTTACATTCTTACGGGCCAACAGGTCCGTTGCCAATCCTGAGGTCGCCCCAGTTCGGATGGCAGTAACTGCATCACCATCTAATATTGCCGCTTGCTTTCCATCTTTTACATCAAAAACATGGACTGTAGCATTGATCAAAGGTTTACCTTTGTGCGGATTAGAATAGTTCACGTATACAATCTTCACAATGTAATAGGGGCTTCCCAGGACATAGGCCGGCATGACCAATGTTGTAGCATTTTTATCCGGGATATCCATGCTCAATCTATTGGGTACAAATACATTCCCATTGCTCAGTTGCATGAAAGCCCACCGCATGGCTGCAATAGCCTCGGACATAGGAACTAAGTCCCGAACTTGGTCTTTATCGATGGTGATCATCTTTGAATGCTGATACCCAAAGAGTTTATCAAGTCATATAAAATCTGAATAATTAAAATTTATGTTTTGAATAATCTGAAAAACCGCCATCCATGCTGTAGACATTCGTGTAACCCAAATCGGTGAAATATTGGGCAGCAACTTTACTATCAATACCATGGTAGCAATAAATGATCACCGTCTCATCAAGACCTGTATTTTTTTTAAACTCTTCCAGATTATCTTGGGTCAAATGTACCGCATCAGGAAGGTGAGACTGCATATATGATCCTGGATCTCTGATGTCGGCAACAATAACATCCATCGTATCAATCAGGTCTTTTGTTTCAGTTATATTTATAGTCTTGCAAGTAAACATTTCACCTTTCATGATGGTATTTACCTTTACTGCTTAGTTTTATTTACTAATACCAGATAAATGGAAATTTAAGAAAGCTTGCCCTATTTATTCCAAATTCAGTTTCTTTACTGTTTCCATATCCCGGTCGAATTGATCAAAAAGTAAACAGGTAAATATGAGATATTATGCAATACCAATGTTTTCACGATGGTGCTTCTCGTTCAACACCATCATAGTTTATCATAAAATAATCTTCCCATGCAGTACACCATTTCACTCTTTATCTTCATCCAAGGTTGGCTGATCAACTTCATTTTTATCCAAGTCGTCATTTATCTTTATCGTGTTCTTTTTCCCACCGTACTCATCTGAACGATTCTCTCTATCCAAAAATGGATGTCCTTTTGGAAGCCCTTGATTATTAGACTTCTTATCCCACCAATCAGAATCCGTAATGGTTTTACAATCTTTTTTGTTTGATTTCATATTTTATTAAAGAATTACCTAAAATTTCTTGAAGGAAAATTTACTCCCTAAGCTAACAATAGTGTGATATTGTTAATCATTTTTAATTAAATCTAATACTCCCCGCAGAATGTCTGTCATAAAAAATATATTGAAGGTCAAGAGATTCAACAGGCAGAGCTATTGTATGCAATAGCGTCATCTTTTCAGCGTTTAATCAATCGTCATCGCACTGCGGAACCCGAAATCGTTAAACTGTTTCTCAGGGGCGAGACTGCTTCGTGCTGCACAGCGAGCGAAGCGGATGAGGTGTCGCCATGAGCCACCTCGGGCCACGCGCCGATGTCCATACTGGGGACCTGTGGGGTTCCGATTTGGTGAGTCCTCATAGTAAACACGGCTATACCAATCTGCACACCATTCATGGACACCCTCTGACAT
>ERZ651768.1153-NODE-1153-length-19601-cov-11.807365_pt1 | contig 19601 bp, 20 predicted proteins | sample MGYA00514754_ERZ651768 | MGnify/ENA metagenome assembly ERZ651768
CTCGGCGCCAGAATCACCGGCGTCGACCGTGTCGTCGACCCTCTGCTGGAGCGCCTCGAGGTTCTCGGCCTCCGACGAGTCGATGTCACCCGACCGGGCCTGGGCCTCGGTGACGATCCCGAGGCTGACAAGACGCTCCTCGACCGTCGTGATCAACTCGGCGCCAGAATCACCGGCGTCGACCGTGTCGTCGACCCTCTGCTGGAGCGCCTCGAGGTTCTCGGCCTCCGACGGATCGATGTCACCCGACCGGGCCTGGGCCTCGGTGACGATCCCGAGGCTGACAAGACGCTCCTCGACCGTGGTCACCAGGTCGTCCTCAGTAGAAAGGTTGGCTACGTCGTCAGCCTTCTCTTCTATGTCGTCGACCAGGTCGTCGACCCGCATCAGAAGGTCGTCGATCTCCTTACGGGCGTCGTAGACGGCGAGCGTCTGAGATGCCACGCTGGCCAGCGATTCGAACCCGCCGCTGATCGCCACCTTCATGTCCTCGTAGGGCTCGCGGTCGTCGTCCAGCAGCGTCACGACCTCGACCGTCACCGACAGCCGGCCGGCCGGCAGCACGATCGTGTCGTCGAGGCCCACGTAGTCATCGTCGACGGTGACGTCGCCGGAGATGGTGATCGGAATCTCCAGGTCGGCGGTCGGGGCCACGTCGGCGGTAACCGTCACGACGACCGGGCTTCCCTCTTCGACGACTACGGCTCCGGTGCTGAGCGAGACGGTCGGCACGGGGGCTTCGGCAGCCGACACGGCATCCACCACCAGGGCCGCCTCGGCGATGACCTCGGCGACCTGGCCGCCCTGGAGCCCGACGGTGGAGCGAACCGCCGGACCGATCCGCACCGATACCGCGTTGACCGGACCCACCGTGTAGCCGGCGGGGTTGCCCTGGAGCGAGACGGTCACCACCTCGTTGACCTCGGCGGTGGTTCCGCCGTAGCCGTGGTCGGCCTGCCATGTAGACAGGCCCGACCTGGTCTCCTCGGTGTAGAGCCCGTCCACGTCTCCCACGTCGTAGCCGGCCCCATCCAGGACCGCCTCGAGCTGGAGAACGTCGGGCCCGTCCGAGCCGACGTCCAGCTGACGGTAGAAGGCGAAGTCGCCGGCGACCGCCACGGCCTGCCGGCCATCGACGGTGAACAGGGCGTCACCCTCGGCCACCACCTCACCGGCCTCGACCCCGATGTCGCTGATCCGGCCGCCGGTCGATGAGTTGATGGACTGCAGTTCATCGCGGCGCAGTTCGCCGCGGATGGTGATCTCATCGGTGAGGGTTCGGATAGTCACCGTCTCGGCGATGGCACGGTCCACACCCGGATTGGCAGATTCGACCTCCCTATCCCACTGCCGCACGGTGAGGAGCCCGACGGCTACCCCTCCGAGGAGGATCAGGATGGTCAGAATCTTCTTCATGGGTGGGATCTCCGGATCGGGAAAGAGAAGGCCGCTGCGGCCATGGGACCTGCGGTCATTCGTCGGCGGCCAGGCTCAGCTCGCTGATGCAGGAGCGGATGTCGCCAATGTCCAGGTCGCCGTCCGGCCCGCGGAAGTCCTCGCCGGGACCCAACGAACCGTCCGCATCGGGCATCGGGTCACTTACCGTCCACCCCTTCCGGCGGAGGCACTCCGTGATGGCTATGAACTGCTCGTTGTCCTCCCTGATCTGCTCGGTACTACGTCCAACACGGGAGTTCTGGAACTCCTGCATGGCGGTGACGATCCCGGAGCGTCCTGCGCAGAGGGTCAACGCCTCGATGTAGGCGGGCTGGTTCACCGGATCGCCGGTCCCTAGGTCCGCATTCGGTGGACCGATGAACTCGACGCCTTCGTCGGCAAGGCAACCGTTGAACTCCTCCAGGGCATCCATCATCTGGATTCCCGGAGGAACCTTCTCCTCGGCCAACGGGATGGTCTCCTTGACAGGCTCCGCTGTCGTGGTCGTGGTCGTGGTCGTGGTCGTGGACGACGACACGGCCACGTCGTCGGTGTCGACGCTGGTCTCCGACGCCGTCTGGACGCTGGTCTCCGACGCCGTCGTCCCATCCGAGGCGACTGCGATGGTCGTGGGAGAGGCCGATGTCGTCGACGTCGTCGACGTCGTGGAGGTCGTCGACGTCGTGCTGACCACGATCTCGGTCGGCGCGTCCTCGGCGAGCAGCGTCACCTTCTGCGTCGTCTCCGACTGTGCGCCACCACAGGCCGTGACCACCACCAGCATCCCGACCAGCGTCGCCCGCAGGATTCCCGTCATCATTCCTCCCCTGCCCGTTCCAGCCCGATCTCGCTGATGCAGTCCCGGATCTCATCGGTGTCTATGTCGCCGTCGGCGCTCGAGAACTGGTCGCCCGGGCTGAGCAGCCCGTTCTCGTCGGGGCGGAGCTCGCCGATTTCCCATCCCCTAGTGCGCAGGCAGTCGGCTAACTCTATGAAGTCCTCGTTCGCCTGCCTTATCTCATCGGGCGCCATGTCCGAACGGGATGTCTGGAAGTCCTGATAGGCATTGGCTATACCGGTCCGGCTGTTGCAGAACTGGAGGGCCTCGAGGTAGCCGGGTTGGTTCACAGGGTCGTTCGCCCCGAGGTCGGCATTGGGGAAGCCGATCCACTGGTAGCCCTCGGCCGCCAGGCAGGTGTTGAAGTCGTCGAGTGCCCCCATGAGCTTCAGGCCCGGGTTGATGTCCTCCTCGGCCAACGGGATGGTCTCCTTCACCGGAGCGACGGTCGACGTGCTGGTCGTCGACGTCGTCGTCGGCACGTCGTCCGATACCGGTTCGGGGGAGGTCACCTCGTCAGATGCCTCTCCGGCCTGACCGACGCTCGACGCTGGGACCGTGGTCTCGGACGCCGTCGCCTCCTCGGAGGACACCCTTGTCGACGAGGCGGTGGGGGCTGACTCATCGGAGGTCGGCTCATCGGAGGTCGGCTCATCGGAGGTCGATGCCTCTGGCGCGACGGAAGTTGTGACAGCGGTCGGGGCATCGCCGAACCCTGCCGGCACCACGATCTGGGTGGCCTGATCGGCCGACAGGACCACCACCGTCCTGACGCCCTTAGCGCTCGTGTCGCCTGCGGTGCAGGCAGTTAGGAGCGCGACTAGGCCATAGGCCGTCAGGAGCAGGCCGCAGGACGACCAGGCAAGGCGTTGCATCCAAAGGAATGCTAACGACGCCCGAACGGACGTCAGGTATCGGCCCGGTAAGGATCTCACGAAGAACATTCTCGGGGACCCGTGTTAGGGCGATGTTAGGGACCAAGGACGATTCCGTTAGGTACCGCCACGGGAGATAAGAGAAACGAAGGACCGAGCGTGGCCCGGGAGGGTGGGCCCTCCTAGCCTCGGCCCGTGGCCGACTTCTTCCAGAACGGCGTCATCGCCACGCTCCACGACCTCGGACGGCGATCCACCGAGGACCTGGAGCGCGAGCTGAAGGCGTGGAGCGGCGAGACGCCGATGTCGCTGATCATTCCCTGCCTGGTGGCCGATCTGGACGCACCGTCCCTGGAGCGGATAGTCAGACAACTGGCCGCCGTCCCCTACCTTGACGAGGTCGTGGTGGGCCTGGACCGGGCCGATGCCGATGGCTTCGCCAGGGCCCGCGGCATCTTCTCGCGACTCCCCCAGCACCACCGGATCCTCTGGAACGACGGACCCCGCCTGCGGGCCATCCGGGATGAGCTGGACGCCCACGACCTCACCACCGGCCTCCCCGGCAAGGGTCGCAACGTCTGGTTCTGCCTCGGCTACTTCCTGGCCGCGGGCAGGGGCCGGATCGTCGCACTGCACGACGCCGACATCCGCGACTACGACCGGTCGCTGCCGGCCCGCCTGCTCTATCCGGTGGCCCACCCGTCCACACGCTTCGGCTTCGCCAAGGGCTACTACCACCGGGCCTCACGTGGGGCCGTGGACGGCGACCGCCTGTACGGGCGGGTGACGCGGCTGTTCGTGACGCCCCTCATCCGGGCCATGGCGGTCACGTTCGGTGAACGCGGCTACCTCGACTACCTCGACAGCTTCCGCTACCCGCTGGCCGGCGAGTGCGCCATGACGCTCGACGTGGCCGAGACCCTGCGGGTGCCATCGGACTGGGGCTTCGAGATCGGCGTGCTGGCCGAGGTCTACCGGCACCTCCCCACGACCCGGGTCTGCCAGGTCGACGTTGCCGGCACCTACGACCACAAGCACCGTGACCTCTCGGCCGACGATCCCGACAGCGGTCTCCATCGGATGAGCGCGGACATCGCCAGGGCGATCTACCGCAGGTTGGCGATCTCCGGCGTTGTCCTCTCGGCTGAGGGATTCCGGTCGCTCGAGGCGGCCTACGACCGAACGGCGCTCGACCTGATCGACCGCTACGAGGCTGACGCCGCGTTCAACGGCCTGAACTACGACCGACACGGCGAGGAGGCGACCATCCAGGTCTTCGCCCGGGCCATCGTCCGGGCTGGCGCCGAGTTCCTGGAGGATCCGTTGGAGTCCACGTTCATCCCCAGCTGGTCACGGGTCCGGTCCGAGCTCCCCGACCTGGCGGAGCGCCTGGTGGCCGCCGTGGAGGCCGACGCGACCTCCCAGTAACGACGCGCCCCACGCCCCGGCCGTGGGGAGCAGGTGGTTCGGGCCGTAGGAACCACCAGGGCCGGTGCTGCGGTGGAGGTGATGAGAATCGAACTCACGACCTCTACGTTGCGAACGTAGCGCTCTAGCCAACTGAGCTACACCCCCGCGATCGCCGACGAGCGTAGCGGGATGCTCCGGCGCCGGAACCCCGGTCAGGCGTTGTCGATCAGTTGGCCCGGCGGCTCAGCACCGCCTCGTCGCTCATGGCCACGGAAGCGCCCAGGCCGCCAAGCAGCGAACCGCTGGACCGGAACGGAATGACCATGGCCTCACGCTCGACCTCGAGCTGGTGGCGCTGGGTGACGAGCACCGCATAGCAGACGAGCACCACGTCGACGAGGAAGTGGGCCATCCACACCGCTCCGCCAACGGCTACGCCGGAGAGGAAGGTGAAGGTTGCCATGCCGCCGAGGGCGATGAGCAGGTCACGGCGGCGGCGGCGGGCCGATCGGACGTCGGCGGGCACCGCTGTGGCGGCGGCCCGGATCGAGTGGAGGTGGCTGGCGTCGAACCGGCCGGCACCGCGTCCGACGGCCACGAGGGCGAGAACCGGACGCCCGAGGGCGCTGCGATGGCGAATGATCGGCGGCAGCAGGACCGCCATCCACAGAACTCCGAGCCCCAGGAGGATCAGCAACGGTTCTTCCCTCTCCACAGACCGTGACGCACGACGGCACCGTAGTTCCGGATCGCCGCAGAATGGTGGACTTCCTCGCGCTCTAGGCGCGAAGACTCGCGCGCAGCGCGCGAGTCGGGTTCAGTCGCCTCTACGCCAGTCGCCGGACCGGCCGCCCGACTTCTCGAGGAGACCCAGCGACTCCACCTGCATCGACCGGTCGCTGGCCTTGCACATGTCGTAGACGGTCAGGGCCGCCACCGCACAGGCGGTAAGGGCCTCCATCTCCACCCCGGTCCGATCCACCGTCTCGGCTGTGGCCTCGATGTCCAGCCAGGACGGGCCGAGGACGAGGTCCACCTGCACGGAGCTGAGCATCAGGGGGTGGCAGAGCGGGATCAGCTCCGAGGTCCGCTTGGCCGCCTGGATGCCGGCCACGCGGGCGACGGCCAGGACATCGCCCTTGGCCACCGTCCCGGCGGCCAACGCTTCGGCCGTGGCGGCCTGCATGGCCACACGGGCCCGGGCCACGGCCCGACGCCGGGTCACCGCCTTGTCACCCACGTCGACCATGCGGGCCCGACCCTCGGCGTCGAGGTGGGTGAAGCCCTCTCCCGCCACGGGGGTCAGCCGCCGATCTGGGACATCGACCGGTTCGGTCGGACGAAGTCGACCGTGGCGATCCCGTGGCCCGCCCACTTGGCGGCCACCGCCCCCTGCAGCAGGTCTCCGACCTCGTCGTCGGACGCTCCCGAGCGCAACAGCGACCGGAGGTCGAACTCCTCCACGGCGAACAGGCAGTTCCGGAACTGGCCGTCGGCGGTGAGGCGGATCCGGTCACACGAATCGCAGAAGCTGCGGGTCACGCTGGCCACCACGCCGATCCCGCCGGCGCCGTCCACGTACCTGTAGCGCGTCGCCGGAGCCGAGGTCCGGTCCACCGGCTCCAGCGGGAAGACCTCACCTATCCGGGCCACGATCTCGTCCTGGCCCACCACCGCACCCTCGGACCAGGAGCGGTCGGCGTCCAACGGCATGAACTCGATGAACCGGACCTCCACGCCCCGCTCGCGGCCGAAGCGTGCCAGGTCGACCAGCTCGTCGTCGTTGACCCCCCGCATCACGACCACGTTTACCTTGACCGGGTACAGGCCCGCCTCGATCGCCGCATCGATCCCGTCCAGCACCCGGGGCAGCTCGTTGCGGAGCGTGAGTTCCTCGAACCGGTCGGCACGCAGCGAGTCCAGCGAGACGTTGATCCTCTTCAGCCCCGCCGCCGCCAGCTTGCCGGCCACCAGCCGGAGCGTCATCCCGTTGGTGGTCAGCGACAGGTCGACCGGCAGGTCGGCCAGCATCCCCACGAGGGTCGGCAGGTTGGCCCGCACAGTCGGCTCGCCACCGGTCAGGCGGATGCTGTCCACGCCGTGGCGTTCCACCATCAGCCGTGCAACCCGTTCGATCTCCTCGAAGGTGAGGAGGTCCTCCCTGGGGAGCCACTCGAGCCCATCGGCCGGCATGCAGTAGGTACAGCGGAAGTTGCACCGGTCGGTGACCGAGATGCGCAGGTCGCGGTGGACCCGCCCGAAGGTGTCGATCAGCTGTCGGACCACGACGCCAAGCGTAGGGCACCGAACAGCCGACCGGCAGGGTCGACCGTCTCGGCAAGGTCAGCCCAGCAGGATGACCTCGACCTCGTCGCCGTCGCTCATCCCGTCACCGTCGGGCAGGATCGCCAGCCCGGTCGCCGTGGCCATGGCGGCCAGCTGGTGCGACCCCTGACCTCCAGCCGACCACGCCAGGTACCGCCCGTCCCGGTACTCCACGACAACCCGTCCGAAGTGGACCTTGCCGTCGGCACGACGGCGGAGCTCACCTACCACCACGGCCTCCACCCGGGGCCGGTCGAGGCCCCGGTGTCCCGACATGGCACGCAGTGCGGGGCGGGCGAACAGCTCGAAGGACACCATGGAGGAGACAGGATTGCCCGGCAGCCCGAACACCGGCACGCCGTCGACCAACCCGAATGCCAACGGTTTGGCCGGCCTGATGGCGACCTGCATCCAGCGCATCTCGCCGATCCGATCCAGCACCACCTTCACGTAGTCGAAGTCCCCCATGGAGACTCCACCGGAGGTCAGCACCGCATCACAACCGGCCACGCCGCCCAGGAGCGCTCCGGCGATCGCCGCCTCGTCGTCGGCCACCCGACCGAGGTCGACCGGCACCACGCCCATCTCGTCCAGGAGGCCCAGCAACGCCGGACGGTTGGCGTCCCTGATCTGGCCTGCCATCAGAGGCACCGAACCATCCACCAACTCGTCACCGGTGGACAGCACCCCGACCCGCAACCGCCGGAACACAACCACCCGCTCCACACCGATGCTGGCCAGCACGCCCAGGTGACCCGGGCCGAGGGTGGTGCCGGCCCCGACGACCTCGTCGCCCGGTCGCAGGTCATCCCCTGCAGAACGGACGTGGTTGCCCACCGGAACCTCCACGGCGACGGTCACCACGGACCCGTCGTCGGACACGCTTGTCCGCTCGACCTCGACCACCGCATCGGCGCCGGGTGGCATCGGGGCCCCGGTCATGATGCGGATCGCCTCACCGACACCCACCTCGACGTCCGGTGCGACCCCGGCGGGCAGCGTTCCGACGATGCCCAGGTCGACCGGAGGGACCGCGGTGTCGGCGGCCCGTACGGCGAAACCGTCCATGGCCGTGTTGGCGAACGGTGGCACGGCCTCGGTCGCCACCACGGGTGCCGCCGTGACAAGCCCCCGGGCCTCTGCCAGGGGAACCTCGGAGACCACCGGCCCGGGGCATCGGTCCAGCACGTGGGCCCGGGCTTCGGCGAGGGAGATCACCGAACGAGGATACTCATCGCTTCCACGAGCCTTCATCGCCGGCTATCAACCGCTGGATGTTGGCAAGGTGGCGTAACAGCACGAGGGCGCTGATGCCGGCAGCCACCAGCGACTCCCCGACACCATTGCCGGTGGCGGCAACGGCGGTAGGGAGGGCCACGGCGATGGCGATGGATCCCATCGAGGCCTTGCCGGACACGCGGGCCACAAGGGCGAAGAGGACGATCGACCCCACGGCCAGCACCGGGAACAGGACGATCGAGCCTCCACCGCCGGTGGCCACGCCCTTGCCTCCCCGGAACCGGCGGGTGACCGGCAGGACGTGGCCCACCGTCGCCGCCACCCAGCAGGCCAGGGCCAACGGACGACCGGCGACCGCCATGCCGAGGGCGACCGCCGCGATGCCCTTGCCCACGTCGGCGGCGAAGACGACCAGCCCCGCCCGGCGGCCGGCGGTCCGGTAGACGTTGGTGGCGCCCGGATTCCCCGATCCAGCCGACGTCGGATCCACGCCGGACCGACCGGCCACCAACTGGGCCGATGGCAGGGTCCCGAGCAGGTAGGCGACGGCCACCAGGAGGTAGTTCACCGGACCAGCATCACCGACGGCGGGTCACCCGGGGCGGACCGCCGGTAGGATGCGCCGTCGACCAGCCATGGGGCGACCGCTCCACGACACCCGGCGACACCACCACCATGCCTACCTACCAGTACCGCTGCCAGTCCTGCAAGGACGAGTTCGAGGTCCGTCAGTCGTTCGCCGACGAGGCCCTCACCGCCTGCCCGGACACCGACTGCGGTGGAAGCGTGAACAAGGTGTTCAGCGGCGTCGGGATCTCCTTCAAGGGCGACGGCTTCTACAAGAACGACCACGGTTCGGTGGCCAGGGGGCGAAAGGCCGACGCCGGTTCGACGAAGAAGTCCGAATCGGGCTCCGCCGACACGAGTTCGTCCAACGGCTCCGGGTCCGACCCGTCGGGCGGTTCCGGCGACTCGAGCAGTTCCAGCAGTTCCAAGGATTCCGGCGGTTCCAGCAGTTCCAAGGATTCCGGCGGTTCCAGCAGCACGAACGGCTCCGGGGACAAGGCCACCGCCTCGGCCAGCTGAGCCGGGCCACCCCAGGGTCGTCGACCCTCTTCCCCCATCTCCCCCGCAACGCCCTTCTCCAGTCCTCCGTCCGAGGACGTCCGGGAGGACACGTGTCCTACCTGTTGGCCCGGCTCCGCCTCTGGGCCGCCCACCACCGTGTCATCTGGTGGACCTGTGCCGCCGCCCTCGCCGGGCTCACCGGCGTCACCGTGCGGGCGGCCACGAACGCCGAACCCTGTGTGGCCGCCCCGGAGACCAGCCCCGCAGACGGACCCACTGGCGACGAGCGGGGCGTGGCGCTGGGGCGCGGCGCCGACCCCCTGCCGGTAGAGGTGGGCGACATGCTGGACCTCTGGTCGGTGGACGACCTCACGGCCAGGGGCCACCTGGTGGTGGCGGGTGCCCGGGTGCTGGACCACGACGACCGGACGGTCACCGTGGCCATCCCCGCCGAGCGGGTCGGCGACGTGGCCGCCACCCTCGGCAGGGGAGACCTGCTGACGGCCCTGGTGCCCGACTAGGCCGGGCCGACGCCGGGTCGCTCCGTCAGCGCACCTACGAGGCCAGGAGCCCTAGCACCCCCAGGCCGACTACCACCCGGTAGACGGCGAAGGGAGCCAACCCCACGCGTGCCACCAGGCGCAGCAGCAGGTGGACGGCCATCCCACCACTCACGGCGGCGGCAGCCATTCCGACGAGGATCGGACCCCACCACCCGGCGGGAACCGAGAGGTCGACCGCAGCGAGCAGCCCCGCGCCGGCGATCACCGGCAGGCTCATCAGGAACACCAGCCGGGCTGCGGCCTCCCGTTCGAGCCGCATCCCCCTGGCCAGGGACAACGTGATGCCCGAACGGGACACCCCGGGCTGGAAGGCCAGCCCCTGGGCGACGCCGAGGGCGACCGCCTCGCCGAACGACAGGTCGTCGAACCCCCGCTCGCCAGGTCGGCGATCGGAGATCCAGAGCACGACGCCGAAGGCGATGAGGCACACCGCGACCAGCCACGTGCGATCGCCGAGGTCGCCGGTCGTCGACACCACTACCAGGCCCAGCAGGCCGGTCGGGACGGCGGTGGTGGCCAGCAGCCAGGCCGTGCGGGCATCGCCCACCAGCGGTCCCCTGGCCGCCAGCCAGCCGATCCCGGCCGATCCGTACCGAACCACGTCGGCCCGCAGGTAGACCACGGCACCCAGCAGGGTCCCCAGGTGGAGTGCAACGTCGAAGGCGTTCTCCAGGGACCCGTCGCCGCCGAAGTGGTCCCAGCCGAACAGCCACGGCACCAGCGCCAGGTGCCCGCTGGAGGAGACCGGCAGGAACTCGGTCAGGCCCTGGACCAGTCCCAGCAGGATGGCGTGGAGGATCGGCACGGCCCGACCGACGGCGTCCCTAGACCCCGGACACCGTGAGCTCGCCGATGACCAGGGTGACCCCGGCCGCCCGCATCGGCAGCCACTGGACGTCGTCTCCAATGGCCGTCACGTTGTGGAGCATCTTCTGGATGGTCGAGGCGATGGTGAACTCGCGGACCGGCTCGGCCAGCTCCCCATCCCGGATCCGCAGGCCCTCGGCGCCCGTGGAGAAGTCCCCGCTCACCGGGTTCACCCCGGAGTGGAGGCCGCTGACCCCCTGGACCAGCAGGCCGTCCCGGATCCCGGAGATCAACTCGGCGGGCGACCGGTCGCCAGCCACGACGGCCACCGCACGGACACCCACGCCCGGGGTGGAGGAGTAGCCACGAACCGCCGAACCGGTCGACGAGGTACCCGCCCGGCGGGCCGTCTCGCTGTTGTGGACGAACCGCTCCAGGCGACCGTCGGCCAGCAGGACGTTGCGGCGCGTGGCCAGGCCCTCTCCGTCGGTCCCTGTCGCCGTGTAGGCCGCAGGATCCGTGGGATCGTCGATCAGCGTGAGAATCGGGGCGGCGACGTCCTCCCCGAGCCGTTCGGCGAACAGCGATCGGCCCTTCTGGACGGCCTCGCCGCTGAGCGTGCCGCCCACGATCCCCAGGAACTGGGCGCTGACCCAGGGGTCGAGCACCACGGTCATCCGGCCCGAGGGAGGCTTCACCGCTCCCAGCATCCGGGTGGAACGCTCAGCCGCCTCGGCCGCCGCCGCTGCCACGTCCAGGTCGCCGGGCTGGCGTCCCAGCGAGAAGCCGAAGCCGGTCTGGGTCTCGCCGTCCTGCTCGGCCAGGGCGTAGGCCGCCAGGAAGCACCCGGTCTCGCGGCTGGTGGAGCGGATCCCGGTGGTCGTGGCCACCGCGCTCTCCGAGACCGAGTCGGAGTACTCGGCCGACTCCACCCCGCTGATGCGATGGTCGGCCGACCGGGTCAGGCGCTCCAGGTCCAGGGCCAGCTGCACCTTGGCGTCGGTCGGGTGGTCCAGGACCGACGCCCTGTAGAGGTCCATCTCGGCCGGTGCCACGCCGTCCGGCTCGGCCAGGGCGCAGTGCTCGTCGGGGGTGGCGAAGCCCAGGTTGTCCCGAGCCTCCCGCAGCACCTCGGCCAGGGCATCCGGGTCCAATGTGCCCGCGTATGCGAAGCCCTGGCGCCCGTCGCGGACCACCCGGACCCCGACACCGCGGGACTCGGCGGCTGTCAGCGACTCCACCTCACCCTCGTACGCCCTCACCTCGGTCTCGCGTTCGTGGACGACCACGGCCTCGACCTGCTCGCCGGACTCGGCCCATCCGACGATCCGCCCGGCGATGTCCAGCAACTCGGACACCTCAGGCCGCCGTTCCGCCGACCGTCAACCTGGCCACCCGGAGCGTCGGGGTCCCGTCCCCGACCGGGACTCCCTGGCCGTCCTTGCCGCAGGTTCCCGGCGAGCCCATGGCGAAGTCGCCGGCGATGGCGTCGATGTCTCTCAGTACCGCCGGACCGTTGCCGATCAGGTTTCCGTCCCGGATCGGGGCGGTGAGACGACCGTCCTCGATCAGGTAGGCCTCGGTCATGCCGAACACGAAGTCGCCGGTGGCCGTGTTCACCTGACCGCCGCCCAGCTGGGCCACGTACACGCCCCGGTCGGTCCCGGCGAGGATCTCCGCCGGGTCGTCGTCACCGGCCTCGAGGTAGGTGTTGGTCATGCGAACCATGGGGAGGTGCCGATAGCTCTGACGGCGACCGTTCCCCGAACTCTCCCGGCCCTCCTTCCGGGCACGCAGGCGATCCCACATGTAGTCGGCGAGCACGCCGTCCCGGATCAGGACGTTGCGCTGGGCCGGCCGACCCTCGTCGTCGATCGCGTAGCGACCCCACTCGCCGGCCATCGTGCCGTCGTCGACGAGGCTGACCATCGGAGCGGCGACCACCTCGCCGCGGCTGCCCGCGAACACGGACGCCGCCTTTGCGATCAGGTCGGCCTCCAGGCCGTGCCCGCACGCCTCGTGGAAGAGCACACCCCCACCACCCGGTCCGACCACCACCGGCATCTCGCCACTGGGTGCCGGCACCGCATCGAGCTTGGTCAGCGCCCTCCCGGCAGCCAGCCGAGCCAGCTCCTCCACGTCGATCCGGTCGAAAAGCTCGAAGCCGACGGTGTGGCCCACCGACTCCCGGCCGGTCTGGAGGCCCGAGTCGCCACTGGCCACACACGACACCGAGAAGAGGGTGCGTATCTGTCGATCGCCCGTGAGGAGGCCGTCGCTGTTGGCGACCTGGATGCGCCGCTGGCTGTCGGCGTACCGGGCGGTGACCTGCGTGATGGCGCCGTCGCGTGACCGCGCCGCGTCGTCGGCCCGGGCCAGCAGGGCCACCTTCCGGGCCTTGGGCACGTCGGACGGGAGGACCTCGACCACCGCCGGCCCAGGACCGGTGGCGGCGTCCAGTGCGACGACGCGGATGCCCGCTCCCCCGCCACGCGCCGCCGCGGACGCAGCGGTGGCGGCGGCCCGCAGACCGGTCTGCGACACGTCGGCGGTGTGGGCGAACCCGGTGGTCTCCCCCACCACCACCCTGATGCCGGCCCCCCGGTCGCGACCGCTGGTCAACTCCTCGATGCGACCGTCGTCGAGCACCGCCGAGGTGGACCGGCGGTCCTCCACGAACACCTCGGCGAACTCGCCCCCCGTGGCCAGGGCCACACCCAACGTGTCCTGGAGGAGTCGGGGGTCGAGCATCGGCTCGGCGCCGCCGATCCTGTCCGTCACCTGCACCATCGTGCCCTCCAACGCCCCGTCGATCATGTCAGCCCGGTCTCCCCCGGGCACCGGACGGATGCGTAGGGTACCCGTCGTGCCCCCGATGCCCGGGTTGCGCGGCCGGGCCGCGCACACCGTGACCGACGCCGACACGGCCATCGCCCTCCGCTCCGGTGAGGTCCCGACGCTCGGCACCCCGCGCCTGGTGGCCCTCCTCGAGGAGGCGACGGTCGCCGCACTGGCGGGAGAGCTGAGCGAGGGCGAGACCAGCGTGGGCATGCGGATCCACATAGACCACCTGGCCCCCTCCGGCCCGGGCACCGGCGTGTCCGCCGAGGCGGTCCTGGAGGCGGTCGAAGGCCGACGGTTGACCTTCGCCGCCACGGCAACGGTCGGCGACGCCGTGGTGGCCACGGCCAGCATCGTCCGGGTGGTCGTCTCGACCGAGCGGTTCCTGGGTCGCGTCGGCGGAGAGGCCGACTGATGTCGGCCACGGCGTCGCCCACCGGACGATACGACGTGACCGACCAACCCCCGACGACAGCCGGCCCAGGCCGGCTCGGCCGGTCCGCCGGCGCCGGGACCGGGCTCTACTGGTGGGCCGAGGTCATCCTGGTCCTGGCCTTCTACGTCGTCTACTCGGCGGTACGGAACCGCTTCGGTTCGGAGTCGGTCGAGCCAGCCGAGGCGTTTGTCAACGCCGAGCGGGTCATCGACCTGGAGGAGGCGATGGGCCTCTACCTGGAGCCGGGGCTCCAGGCGGCCTTCCTGGACCACCGGTGGTTCATCCAGTTCTGGAACCTCTTCTACGGCACCTTCCACTTCGGCCTCACGGTGTTCGCCCTCATCTGGATCTACCGGCGCCACCCGCACCTCTACGCCCGCCAGCGATCCACCTTCCTGTGCACGACGGGCCTGGCCGTGGTCGGCTTCGGGCTCTTCCCGCTGATGCCCCCCAGGCTGCTCTCGGACTGCGGAGAGTTCGGTGCCTGCCTCGCCGCCCTCTACCCGTTCGTGGACACGGTTTCCGACATCGGCGGCCTGTGGTCGTTCGACTCGGGCACGATGCAACGGGTCAGCAACCAGTACGCGGCGATGCCCAGCCTCCACTTCGCCTGGGCCGCCTGGTGCACGGTGGCGTTGTGGCCGGTCGTGGTGTCACGCACCGGCCGAATCCTCGTGGTCGCCTACCCCCTGGCCACCCTCTTCGCCGTCGTGGTCACCGGAAACCACTTCTGGATCGACGCGGTGGGGGGCCTCGTGGTGCTGGCCGCGGGCCACGTGCTGTCCGGCCTGCTGGTGGTCGGCTGGAGGCGCTGGCAGACCCCGGCCCGAATGCCCTGAGCGCCGCGGGTGCACCGGAATGCACCCCGGCTAGCGTGGACCCCTGGTTCCACCCCGGAACCCGACGTCTCGATCCGGATCCACCGGACCCGTCACCCCGATCGGACTGGGCGCCCATGCGACTCGACTCAATCCGGACTCCCACCGACCTGCGCGACCTCGGACCCGACGAGCTCGGTGCCCTGGCCGCCGAGATCCGCGAGCGAATCGTGGAGACGGTGGGCCGCACCGGCGGCCACCTCGGGTCCAATCTGGGAGCAGTAGAGCTGACGCTGGCCCTCCACAGGGTGTTCGACAGCCCACGGGACGTCATCCTCTGGGACACCGGCCACCAGACCTACGTCCACAAGCTGCTCACCGGCCGGAACGTCGGATTCGACGGCCTCCGCCAGGCCGGCCTGATGTCGGGATACCCGTCGCGCGCGGAATCCGCCCACGACTGGATCGAGAACTCCCACGCCTCGACCGTGCTCGCCTACGCCCATGGCCTGGCCACGGCCCAGGCCACGACCGGCGAGGGACGTCGGGTGGTGGCCGTGATCGGCGACGGCTCCATGACCGGGGGCATGGCATTCGAGGGACTGAACAACCTGGGCCACAGCGGCCTCCGTGTCACCGTCGTGCTGAACGACAACGGCCGCTCCTACGCTCCGACGGTCGGCCGTCTGTCGGACAACCTCATCAGGATCCGCTCCAACCCGACCTACATGCGCCGCCAGCGTCGGCTGGAGGACCTGGCCGAGAGCCTCCCGTGGGTGGGTGAGCTGGTCGAGCGGAGCATCAGCGCCACCAAGGCCGCCCTGCGTGAGATGTTCGAGCCCACCGCCTTCTTCGAGGCCCTGGGCGTGCACTACCTGGGCCCCTTCGACGGCCACGACATCGCCGAGATCGAGGCAGCCCTCACCAACGCATCCGAGTTCGACGGCCCGGTGGTGGTCCATGTGCTCACCCAGAAGGGCCGCGGCCACGCTCCGGCCGAACAGGACCCGATCAAGCACATGCACGACACCGGGGGTGTGAGGGCGGGGAGCTACACCGCCGCGTTCACCGAGTCGATCCTGAAGGCCGCCGAGTCACGACCCGAGGTCGTGGCGATCACGGCGGCCATGCCGGACTCAACCGGGCTGCTGCCCTTCAGGGACCGGTTCCCGGACCGTTGCTTCGACGTCGGCATAGCCGAGCAGCACGCCGTCACCGCAGCGGCCGGCATGGCCATGGGCGGGCTGCGCCCGGTCGTCGTGCTCTACGCCACGTTCCTGAGCAGGGCCTTCGACCAGGCCAACCTGGATGTGGGCCTCCACGGCCTACCGGTGCTGTTCTGCCTCGACCGGGCAGGCATCACCGGCGACGACGGCCCCTCCCACCACGGCGTGCTGGACATGGTCCTGTTGTCCAAGGTCCCCGGCATGACGATCCTGGCGCCATCCTCCTACCAGGAGCTCCAGCAGATGTTCGAGGACGCCATGTCGATCACCGACGGACCGGTGGCCATCCGCTGGGCGAAGACCACCGCCCCCCACGTCGGCTGGGACGAGGTCGGTAGGGGCCTCTCGGCCCGCCGGGTGGTCGCTGCCGGGGACCGGACGGTCTGCCTGCTGGGCGCCGGCAAGATGCTGGCTGCCGTTGTCGAGGCCGCCGGAATGCTGGCCGCCGACGGCGTCGACGCCACTGTCTGGGATCCCCGCTGCATCCGCCCGCTGGATCCGGTGATGCTGGAAGACGCCGCCGACCATCGACTCGTGGTCACGGTGGAGGACGGCTTCCGGGAGGGCGGCTTCGGCGCCGGAGTCCTGGACGACCTCTCCAGCCGGTCGCCGGCCACGGAGGTGGCAGTGCTGGGGGTGCCGGTCGCCCACCACGCCCACGGGAAGGTCGACGACCTGCTGGCGTCGTTCGGCCTGGACGGTCGGGGGATCGCCGAGACGGTCAGGAGCCGGCTGGGCTGAGTGCTTCAGGCGGGGGCGGACCCCTGCCTCAGGTGAAGAAGGGGTTGTCCCCGGCCGCGTGGTCGGTGGCGTCCACCACCTCGACGATCTCCGGAATGGCCTCGAGGATCGCCCGCTGAATGCCCTCGGTGAGCGTGGCCTGGCTCATGGCACAGCCCTGGCAGCCCCCGCCCATCGTCACGTAGGCGGTGTGGCCGTCCACGCCGACCAGGGTGGCGAAGCCCCCGTGGGAGGCCAGCATCGGGTTCACGTTCTGCTCGAGCAACTGGGCGATCCGCTCGGGCACCTCGCCCTCCAGGACCAGCTCGCCGACGTCACCCAACGGGTTCGGGCGGTTCGGGTTGCGGATGATCAGGCCCCCCTGCGCCGGATTGCTCGGCAGGTCGAGGGTTGCTCCGGCGAGCTTGGTCCGGCTCTCGTCGCCCACCGCCATCTGCAGGTCACCGACCTCCCAGCGGTGGCTGTCGGCAGGCAGCTCGTCCACCGGGGTGAACGCGAGGTCGTACACGTAGTCGACCCCGGAGACGCCGGTCACCTCGATATGGAGGGCCAACTCCGCAGGATCGTCCTCGCCGTCACGGACCTCCAGGACCTTTGCCAGCGCGGCGTCGGTGACGACCATGACCGGCTCGGCCGTGACTTCTCCAGCTTCCAGGGTGGACTGCTCGCTCATGGCCTCAGGATAACCGGAAGGGCCGCTCCGCGCTTCGGCCTTCCCAACATGCGGGGGATAGGTTCTCCGGCCATGAACGACACCGGGCCCACCGCCTCTCCTGTCACCGTCCGTCGGGACGGCGATGTGGCCGTCATCGACCTGGACGACGGCAAGGCCAACGCCCTGGGCCACGTGGCGATCGCCGCCCTGCTCGCCGCCCTGGACGCCGTCGACGCCGACGGAGCCGATGCCGTGGTCCTGGCCGGTCGACCCGGCCGGTTCTCGGCGGGTTTCGACCTCAAGGTGATGCAGTCGGGCCCCGAGGAGGCCCGCAGGATGCTCGCCGCGGGCGTCGACCTCTTCCTGCGGACCTACATGTTCCCCCGTCCCGTGGTGGCGGCCTGCACCGGACACGCCATCGCCGCCGGCGCCATCATCCTCATGTCGACCGACCTGCGCGTCGGCGCCGCCGGCGACTTCAGGATCGGCCTCCCCGAGGTGACCATCGGCATGCCGCTGCCGTTCTTCGCCACCGAGCTGGCCCGGGACCGCATCTCGAAGCGGCACCTCTCACAGGTGTTCCTGGGCCGCATGTACGACCCGGAGGCCGCCACCGACGCCGGCTTCCTGGACCAGGTTGTCGACGCCGACGCCGTGGTCGACGCCGCGGTGGATCGTGCCCGGACGCTTACCGGGGTCAGCCGTGGCGGCCTGAGACGCACCCGTGTCACCTCGCGCGGGGCGGTCGCCGAAGCCATCCGGGCGGGCCTCGACGACGACCTCTCCCACTTCTCCGTCGAGGGCTGACCGGGCCGGAACCGGTGATCGAACGGGCCACGGACACCTCGATGACCGATCCCTACGACGGGATCCTGCTGGTGGCCTTCGGCGGCCCCGAGGGACCTGACGACGTCGGACCGTTCCTGGCCCGGGTGACCGCCGGGCGCTCCATACCTCCCGACCGCCTGACCGAGGTGGCCGACCGCTACCTGTCGGTCGGTGGGCGGTCGCCGCTCAACGGGCGGATGCGCTCCCTGCTCTCCAGGCTCCGGGGCGAGCTGGCCTCCCGCGGCATCGACCTCCCGGTCTTCTGGGGAAACCGGAACTCCGCCCCCCTGCTGGCCGACGCCGTGGCCGAAATGGCCGACGCCGGGGTACGGCGGGCCCTGGCGTGGATCGCCTCGCCCTACGCCTCGTACAGCACGTGCCGACAGTACGGAGAGGACCTGGAGGCGGCTCGGGCGGCGGTGGGCCCCGGCGCACCCGCCATCGACCGGATCCGGCGCCACCACGACCACCCCGGCCTGATCGGGCCGGCCGCCGATCGCCTCTCGGAGGCACTGGACCGCCTGCCGGCCGACCGCCGGGATCGGGCCCACCTCCTGTTCAGCGCCCACAGCATCCCGACCCGCATGGCCGCCACATGCGACTACGTAGCCCAGGTCCAGGAGGTGGCGCGGTTGGTGGCCGGGCGGGTCGATCCGGCCGGCCGGCACTCCCGTGAGGTGGTGTGGCAGTCGAGGAGCGGAGCACCGCAGGTCCCCTGGCTGGAACCCGACGTCGGCGACCGGATCGAAGCCCTCGCGGCCGACGGCGTGGATGCGGTGGCCGTCTCGCCCGTCGGGTTCCCCGTCGAGAACTTCGAGATCGCCTGGGACCTGGACACCGACGCGGCCCGCCGGGCCGACGGAGTCGGCGTGGCCTTCGCCCGCGCCGCTGCCGTCGACGACGACCCGCGGTTCGCAGGCATGGTGGTGGACCTCGTCGTCGAGCGCCTCGGAGGGCCGACCAGCGGCAGTCGACCGGGCCTGGGCACCCTGGGCACGCCACCCGATACCTGCCCGGAGGGCTGCTGCCCGGATCTCCGACGCTAAGGCCAGCTGGGGGGATCCCCGAATGCCAGTGGCATGACGGGTATTTTTGATGGTGATGAACCACGCTCGGATCGCCACCGAAGCCCTCCGCTTAAGGCTTGGCACGCTCGCAACCAGGGTGGGGGGCCCGCAGGGCCTGAACCCCGAGGAGGCTGGCGACATCCTGGTCACGTGCGGCGACCCGGGCGTCGACCAGGCGCTGCGGATGCTCGGCCAGACCTGGCAGCAGGCCGGGCTCGTGCCCGAGGCCATCGACCTCCCATGGTCGGCGGGCGATGCCGCCCGGCTCCGCTCGGTGGGTGGCACGGCACTGCTGGACGCCCTCGACGAGCTCGTCACCGGCGTCTCCCGCTGCCGCTTCCGGGACTGATCCGGCCACCCGGACGCCGGCCGGGACGGTGCCGCGGCGCGGCCGGCGGGCCGCAGTACGGTCCACCCGAGGCCCCGG
>ERZ651768.1154-NODE-1154-length-19593-cov-10.152746_pt1 | contig 19593 bp, 18 predicted proteins | sample MGYA00514754_ERZ651768 | MGnify/ENA metagenome assembly ERZ651768
CTTTTTCATTTTGAACTCCTTGATGGTTGGTTTAGCTGTAATATTCGTAAGATTATGAAGCAAAGCTATTTCCTCACATATTTTCTTAACATCTTTGGCCCTACTTCCGCTCCGTAAATATTGCCCTGAGCATCAGCGGCGACTCCCTCAGCGCCAGTAGTGCTGGCGTTGTCTGGATCTGGCTCCGGATCGGGGATTAATGCTGTTACCCAACCATCTCTGGCGCTTCCAACTCGGATACCCCGTTTCCACCCAGGGTTGTTGCCCCAAGTTGCATTCGATTCTGAATCGGCGCTATAAAGGATATCATTGGCATCAATGTAAAGACCGCTGGGACGGCCGAACTGAGTCCATGTAGAAATATATTTGCCATCCTGATCAAAGATTTGTACTCTACTGTTCCCTCTGTCTCCCACAAAAAGTCGGCCCTGAGAATCCATGGCAAGGGCATGGGGATCTCTGAATTCTCCGGCCTCAGCTCCCGTGGTACCCCATGTTTTTTTGTGGCGGCCCTTGCTGTCGAATTTAACGATACGGTTATTTCCGCCGGTACCGTGTCCGTCTGCCACAAAAATATCGCCATTGGGGGCTACAAGGACATCGGATGGACCATTGAATTCATATTCCCCATCGCCGGCCACACCTTTTTCACCTAGACTCATGAGGAGTTTACCATCGGGACTGAATTTGTGTACCTGATGGCCCATACCATTTTCGCCTTTGGCGTCGGTGATCCAAACGTTGTTATTTCTATCTACATGGATGCCGTGGGGCCAGACAAAAAGGTTTTCTCCAAACTTTTTTAACAACTTTCCTTCTGGATTGAAAAGCAAAACGGGGGGAAGGTTACTGCCGGCGCAGCTGTTCTGACTACACCGTTCCGCCACCCAGATATTTCCACTTCTATCGGTGGCGGGAAAAACTGCGCTGGTAGAGCCCCAGGTTCTTCCTTTCGGAAGTTTTCCCCAGACCCCTTCAACGGTACGGTATGGGTTGGGCTGGGCGGTCAAAAAAAACGAGAGAATAAGCGTCCCGAAGGCAACTCGTTTTGTATTGGTCATCATTCCAGCTCTTCCTCATCCTCATCGGGAAGGGCCAGTGCCACCAGTTCCGCCGGATGTCCGGGTGCAGCCACAGGCATGACAATATATTGTTTGCCATTGTGCATATAGGTCATGGGAGGGTGATTGGTTTGTGCCGGAAGCTCGATCTCAGCCACTACCTCACCTGTTTTCTTGTCGTATGCCCGAAACCACGGATCCCCGCCACGACCTTCACCGGAGAAAAGGAGGGTTTTAGTGATGACGAGTCCCGCATGTGCCATACTACCAGTTTGAGGGAGGTCAACCCCTTCTAGTGCCGGATGCTCACTTAATGACTGGGGAGTATTCCCGTTGGGAATGTTCCACAGATGTTTGCCCGTGTTCATATCAATGGCAACTATCCGGCTGTAGGGTGGTTTCAGCAGCTGAAGGCCTTGGGGGCCTCGGATACCGCCGGGACCAAGAGATATATAGTTCATGCTGGACTTTTCTGGGTCATTCACCAATCGGATAACACTGTGTCTCTTTTCTGATGCAACATAGAAGATTCCAGTCTCAGGATCGACCACTGCCCCGCCGGGGATGTTGGCGCCACCGTTGGCCCCCGGCATGACAAAGGTACCTTGTGTGCCGTCTTCTGGATCCTCCGCCAGCGAGGGGGGTGTAAAGATGGGTCCCATGCGATACTTGGAGGCTAGCTCCACCGCCTGGGCCCGGAGCTCCGGTGTGAAATCAATCAACTCATCAACAGTAACCTCCTGTAGCTCGAAGGGGAGCGGCCAAGTGGGGTATATCTGGGTGGGAGAGGTCTTTTCACCGGGAACATCGGACGCCGGCACTTTCCTCTCTTCCATGGGCCAGACAGGTTTACCCGTCTTCCGGTCAAAAACATAAGCCCAGCCCTGTTTTGTCGCCTGAACAATTGCCTTAATCTTTTTCCGTTTCACCCTGATGTCCAGAAGGTTTGGCGCCGTCGGCGTATCGTAGTTCCATATATCGTGTTTAACGAACTGCTGGTGCCAGATTCTTTTCCCTGTTTTCACATTAAGTGCTACAAGACCGGTGCCGTAGAGATTGTCGCCGTGGCGATGACCGCCGTAGTAGTCTCCGGTAGGGCAGTCGGTGGGGATGTAGACAATATTCAGTTCAGGATCAGCACTCAGTGTTGCCCAGGATGAGATATTGCCGGTGTAGGTCCAAGAGTCACCTTCCCACGTGTCATGGCCATATTCGCCCGGTTTCGGAATCACATGAAATATCCACAGCTGTTTCCCGGTCTTGATATCGTAACCGCGTATGTGCCCCGGGATGTTTTCTTTCTGTTTCGGGTAATAACCTCGACCATGGGCATTGCCCACCACGATGATATCATTTACGACAATAGGAGGTGAGCCGTGGGTAATGAGACCATATTTGGGATCAATACCATTTACCGGATCGACCTTGAATCCCAGGCCTTCCTGAAGGTCGATAGTTCCGTCTTTTCCAAATCCATCCACGGGTCGTCCGGTGGCTGCATCCAGCACCACCATATAATAGCCAGGTGTCACCACAATGATCCTTCCCTCGCCATCAACTTCTGTATACGCTAGGCCCCGGCCGGAGAATCGCCGGGGAGATTTCTCCCATCGAGGGTTGTTCTTCATCCGCCACATCCAGAGAGTTTCACCTGTCCCCGCATCGATAGCCACGGCGGCACGTCGCTCCCCGGCAACTGTGTAAATAACGCCTCCCACTTCAAGTGGTGTGGCACGAAAATAGAATTCTGGGATAGGGCCGTAATTAGCAGAATACCATCTCCAGGCAATTTCCAGATCTTTGACGTTATCCTTATTAATCTGGTCAAGGGCTGAATAACGGGTGCTACCCGCATCTCCACCCCAGTAGGGCCAGTCGCCATTAGGGGCACCATGCTGAGCTGAGACTGGAGTAACAATCAATAGAATGAAACTGAAGAAACAAAACATCAATTTTATTTTATTGTCTTTTTTTTGTGTCATTTCGAATTATCCTTCATTAACTGATTTTTTAGTTGGTTTTGCCCATTTGAAAGGGCCTTCTATCCGGATCTGTTTAAGATCATCAGATTCGCTACTCAGCATTTGTTCACCTGGCGGGAATGAATTTATTTTTAGTAGAAATGCAATGATTGCCGCATATTGATCACGTTTTAAACTGCCTGGATTCTCTGTCGGCATGGTCCTGCGCAAAACCTCGAATAAATCATAAATCCTCGCACCCGACCAACTATCCATATACGCCGGACCGGCGAACTGCTTAGGGTGGTGGCACTTTAAGCAAGACTTTTTGTAGCCTTTTAAACCGCGTTTTGCTTGCTCAATCGAATAGACCCCATCTTTTATAGATCTCATTTTCCTCCCACTATCTTGAATTGCCATCAATAAAGTATTGGCAGGTGCTATGGCCAATACACTCAGGAAGAGCCATTTTATTTGGTTTGATAACCTCACGGTCAAACAGCGTGGCTAAGAGGGTCTATTTAAGGTGTTTGGAGACAGGTTTACGCCATCACATCCTTGAAGTCCTTGGCAAATTTCCGCATTTCGTTTGGTTTCGCCATGCTGAGACGGCACCAATCTTCGAACGGCGGAAAAGGACGTCCTACCCTGATCCCCTTTTCTTCCATTATAGCCTGAAATTCCTTAATGGGCTTTCCGGTGTGAAAGAAGATGAAGTTGCCTTCGGAATAGGCATACTTTCGTCCGGTCTGTTCAAGGACTTCGTAAACGGTTTGCTTTGCCTCAAGATTTTTCTCGCGGCTCAGTTCCTGAAATGAATCGTCTTCAAGGCTGGCCATGGCTGCTCGGAGTCCTAGGATATTCACTGTTCCAGTGATTAAAGGCTCCAGCTTACTGACTATTTCAGGGTTAGCAACGCCATAACCTACACGGATTCCGGCAAGTGCGTGGATTTTGGAGAAGGTTCTAGTGACAATGACATTCAAGCCTTCTTTTACAAGGTAAACCATGGAACGGTAATCTTTATCCATCACATAGTCATTATAAGCTTCATCCACAAAAACCAGAGATTGGGGTTCCATTTTTCTGCAAAACGGTTCCAATACGGGAGCGCCTGTGGCCACACCTGTAGGATTGTTGGGATTACAGATGTTGATCACTTTTGTATTTTGGTTAACTGCTTTTTCTAAACCGATAAAATCGGGTGACATGTCATCCAAGACACGAATTCGGTGAACTTTTGCACCAAGATTTTCCGCGTAGCGGTTCAATTGTTCATAGCCTGGATAATTTGCCACAACTTCTCCACCATCACTCAGGTAATGCAACGCAGTCACATTGAGGATTTCCCTTGATCCAGAACCAATAATAATTTGTTCCGGAGAGACACCCTCTTTCTTTGCAAGCATTTCTTTTAGTTCAATTGAGGCTTCGAAATGAGCGTAAAGGCTTCCTTCTTCAAATGCCCGGGTCATAGTCATTCTGGCTGTTCTTGATGGCCCGTAAGGATTTTCATTGTACATCATTCTGATGGGGGCGCGATTTTTCCTTGCGGTTGGAGTAGAGGATGCCATTACGCCGGGTCCCACTAATGCGGTGCCTCCCAGCATTAGCCCACTTCGTCTTAGCCAGTCTCGACGTGTCAGAACTTTAGTCATTTTCTTCCTCCCATAATATATAAGTGTTGATTACCAGAGGTTAATCATTTGGGGGCACTTTGTCAACCTGGAAACAGAATCTTACGACCAAGGCTATTCAACGGATTGAACTTGCGAGTTATAAAGGATACATTTGGTACCTTCAAATGGAGTCTGTCAAAGTAATAGTATTTTCAGTGAAAAAAATATTTTCTTCGGTAATTATCTTAATCTCTGTTTCATGGGGACTCCAATCTGAAACTGAAGATACTGAAGCTGACACGCTTCGTTTTGAGCTCCGGCCTGTAACAGTAACAGCCTCACGCCTGGATGGTGCTGACCTGAATGTTCCCGTAGCCGTTAGCGTTTTGAGCCGTTACAGAATTCAGGGTGGCCAGCAGCAGCTGGTGCTTAATGAAGCATTAGCTGCAATACCGGGACTCTACACTATGAACTCGGAAAATTTTGCTCAGGATTTGCGAGTTTCCATCCGTGGCTTTGGGGCAAGAGCGGCATTTGGAATTCGGGGTATCAAGATTTTAGTAGACGGCATTCCGGAATCGACGCCGGACGGTCAGGCGCAAGTTGATAATATTGATCTCGGTTTCATAAACAGGGTTGAAGTACTTCGCGGTCCGGTTTCTGCCCTTTACGGAAATGCTTCAGGCGGCGTCATCAGTTTTTCATCATCGGAACCACCTATTTCATCCTATATGGATGGGAGGCTCTCCACTGGCGACTTTGGCTTTCAGCAGATTCAGCTGAAGGCAGGGCAGCAGCGAGGTCCAATCAGCTACGTCATGAATTTTTCCCGCAATCAGGCGGACGGTTTCCGGGAACACAGTGCCATGAAAAACTCGGTCGTTAATGGAAAATTGCGCTGGGAGATAGATCCAAATTTGAACTTTACTTTTCTGACCAACTATGCGGAGAGTCCCCTGGCCAACGACCCTGGTGCTCTGACAAAAGATCAAGTTGCAGAGAACCGGTCGTCAGCTCGCGATAGAAATGTTCAATACAATTCAGGTGAGTCGGTCTCCCAGTTTCGAATTGCTTTAGTGGCAGAGAAAAAGTTCGCGCCGCACCAGACACTTCAAGCAAGGGTCTATTTTACGACCCGCGACTTTGAGAACAGGCTCCCCTTTGAAAATGGTGGGCAGGTTCAGTTCAACCGATTGTTTTCAGGAAGCAGTATCATCTATTTCAGCTCCGGTCTCATCTTGGGTATTCCATACAGATTATCGGCCGGGATGGATCTGGAAGATCAGCAGGATGATCGGCAACGTTTCGATAATCTGGAAGGTGTGCGGGGAGATAAAGTTCTGGATCAGCTTGAGAAGTTCCGGAGTATCGGTGCATTTATTGAAGAAGAGCTGTCAATTAATAAAGTGACTAAAGTGACAGTGGGGGGACGATTCGACGGAATTGATATCGATGCCCAGGATGCATATCTGGAAGATGGTGATGCTTCCAGCAGCAGGACGTTCACAGTAATGAGTCCACTTTTAGGTGTGGTTCACACTTTGTCAACTGGTATCAATGTTTACAGCAACATCGCTACCAGTTTTGAAACACCTACCCTGAATGAATTGTCAAACAATCCGGAGGGAGGCGGTGGATTTAATGCCGATCTGAGGCCTCAGCTTGCCACCAATTATGAAATAGGTATAAAGGGACTATTCAAAAAGCGTCTGAAGTACGAAATGGCTCTGTTCAAAATTGATCTTAACGATGAACTTGTACAGTATGAACTGAATGATTTTCCTGGCCGAACATTTTACCGAAATGCGGGTAGTTCGAAAAGGGCGGGAATAGAAATTGGACTGACGAGTTTCATAGGTAAGGGGCTAACTGGTTCTACTGTTTATACGTTTTCTGATTTTACTTATCTTGATTTCAAAACTGTGGATGCAGTGCACGATGGCAAGATGCTTCCCGGTATTCCAAAGCAGTTTGGTTATGGGGAACTGTCTTATGTCCACTCTTCAGGCTTCTATTTCAAACTTCAGGCCCGATTCAGTGGCGAGTTATATGCAGATGATGCTAATAAGGTTAAGGAACAACCGTACTCAGTTATGAATATCAGGGTTGGTTATCAGAAAAGATTTTCGGAATGGCTGTTTGAACCGTTCGCCGGTATAAATAATCTGTTTGATAAAAAGTATAATTCAAACGTCCGTTTGAACGCTTGGGGAGGCAGATACTTTGAACCGGCGTCTGGATTCCATATTTATGGAGGAGTTAGAGTAAGGATCGGGAGTTGACTAAAAGTCAACTCTCAACTTCTAAACTATTTTGCCACTTTCCTGAACTTTAGGAGGTAGCGGTCCATTGTGTGCCGTCCTTCATCGAAACCTCTAATAGAATGATCGTCATCAGGATTCCGAAGCATATCAGAGCTTTCTACAAGCTCGAAACCGTTGGAAGTGCATTCGTCAATAACGACCTGTTCGTTTAAGCGGTGGGTCTCATCATCCCATCCTGGATGATCTGTGGCGACATCCACGATACCGAGAATTCCGTTCGGCTTCAAAGCTGCGTACAATTCCGCAAGAAGTTGATCGCGGGGCGTTTTTGCATCGTGGTAATTTCGGATGGAAACCATTACATCGATACTACCAACCGGGAGATCCGACGGCTTTGAAAATATCTGTACATTTGAAAGGTTAGCTTCTTTAATACGTTCTTCAATTTTGTCAAGAGTATCGTATCGCCCTGAGCCGTAGAATCCCATCATGCAATATACCTTACCGTCGTCGCCCATAAGTCGGGAAAGGAGATGTGTATTGTATCCTCCGCCGGGCCAAAGATCGGCCACTGTTATACCGGGTTCAATTCCCAAGAACGTGTAGACATCGACGGCTTTTCGGTGTGCATCTTGTTCTTTTTCTTCAGAAGAGCGTGCGGGATCATCGAGAACGGATCTATCAAGAGAAGCAGGTTTACTACAGGATGAGAGCACAATCATTCCCAGTAAAGACACCAGAACAGTAAAGTTTTTCATATTCTTTTTTCCTTATGAAAATTCATTAAGATAATGTTGAAAGTAAAGTGTATCTAGAAACTGAAAATTGGTCTACTTGTGCCGGTATACGATCCTTCCCCTGGTGAGATCATAGGGTGATATTTCAAGAGTGACGATATCACCAGGAAGAATCTTGATGAAGTATTTGCGCATTTTTCCGGAGACGTAGGCAAGAACTTCATGCTGTTTATCCCCAATTTCTATCTCCACGCGGAACATGGAATTGGGTAACGCCTCTTTTATAGTACCATCAATAGTAAGCGGTTTTTCTTTAGCCAATCAGGACCTCTCTTTATTGTTTGGGGTCGACTCGTCTCCACTATGCTACTCTGTGCAAGTGAGACTTCCCGATTTCACTGGATCGACCAAAAGCGGGACCGACGAGACTCGAACTCGCGCCCTCCGGCTTGACAGGCCGGCGTTCTAACCAACTGAACTACGATCCCAAAAAATCAATTTTCAGGCGCTGATGGTGATTTTCTATCATTGTCCCTGAAAACAAGGGCAAGGGGTATAATCACCAGATAACCGACGAAAAGCATGATCGGTGCCAAGGTCAAGGACTGAAAGCTGTTTACATCTCCGGTCGCCATCACGATATAACCGGCTATAATCGTCGCCAGACCAATGCCAAAGAGCAGATAATTCTTTTTTCCTAAAGCCCACCCTTCAAAAAGATGGATTTCAGATTTCCCATTTTGTTTCGCCACAGCGGGGGAAAATATACGACCGACCTTCATCCGTAATCAATTCTATTTTCCCTTCTTTTACTTGTGAAAAACCATTGTGGTGTGCTTTGTGAAAAGATTAAATTTGCGCCCGAATTTTATGGTTTACTTAAACAGTTCCAAACCCGGTCGCGTAGCGGGATTCATACTCTCAATCTTGGTTCTCTCCGGGGTGGCCCTCTATTCTCTGGTGGTCTTCTGGCCTATTCCCGAAGCAGAAACGCCTGTCGTAATAAAAGTGGAGAAAGGAGCATCCCTTAAAGAGATTGGCGATGATCTCAAAAAAAAGAATGTTATCACTGATTCAGAAACCTTTGTTATGGCAACGAGGATTATGGGGCACGAAACCACTATTCGAGCTGGTGTTTTTTCACTGACTGATCTCAGGTCGAATTACCGCATAGTTAGACAATTGGTGGAAGGAACCCCTGTCCTATACAAGATCACTATTCCAGAGGGATTACGCAGAGAACAAATTGCAGAGATTTATCAGGATAAGCTGAATATAGATGCGGACGTTTTTTTGGCTTTGTGCGAGGACCCCAAATTCATTAAGTCTCTCAATATTGAAGCTTTATCCCTTGAAGGTTTTCTTTTCCCGGACACTTACCATTTTTATAAGGGAGAGACACCTGAACGAATTATACAAACCATGGTGACCGAATATCAAAAGCTTTTAGATGGAATGTTGAAGAGTCGACTTCAGATTCGTGGTTTGACAGAATTGGAAATGGTGACATTAGCATCTATTATTGAGGGGGAAGCCATATATGACAGCGAACGGTCACTGATTAGTTCAGTATATCACAATCGTCTCGCTAAAGAGATGCGTCTTCAGGCCGATCCTACCATTCAGTACATTATTGAGGATGGTCCCCGCCGCCTGTTGAAAAATGACTTGACAATTAAATCACCCTACAATACTTATCGCCACTACGGTCTTCCACCTGGCCCCATTAATAGCCCTGGGCGGGAATCACTCATTTCAGCACTCTCGCCGGCTGATGCCGACTATCTGTTCTTTGTGGCCAACGGCGAAGGATACCACACATTCAGCAGAACCGAAACGGAACACAATGTTGCTAAAAAGAAATTTCAACGCCTCAGACGCCAAATGAGAAATAAAAAACGTGCGAAAACAGAGAATAAGCAAGGTTGATTGAATGAGTAAGTTGAATCTTAATGATGTTCAGAAACAGGCCGTTGAGGCCATTGACAAGCCAATATTGATCTTTGCAGGCGCCGGTACAGGTAAAACGCGAGTTCTTACCCAAAAGATTGCTTATCTCATCACCGAAAAGGGGTATAATCCTGATGAGATCCTGGCGGTAACGTTTACAAACAAAGCAGCTGAGGAAATGAGAACCAGGGTCCAGTCTCTGCTCGGAAAGAAATCGATGTCGCTGAACATTGGTACATTCCATTCCATCTGTGCTCGTCTCCTGAGGTATGAAATTGCACCCCTTGGTTTTACCCCGGATTTTGCCATTTACGACACTGCGGATCAGGATCAGCTAATCAAAACGTTAATGTTAAACCTGAAACTGACGACCAACGGTATTTCGCCAGCTGCTTACCGTTCTAGAATGAGTTTTATTAAAAGTAGTATGGAAGATCCTTCACAACTGATGAAAAATGGTGTTTCGCCGTTCGATAAATCTGTGGCGGAACTTTACCCCGTTTACAAGGAAGCTTTGAAGAAAAATAATGCTGTCGACTTTGGTGATTTGCTCCTGTATCCGCTGGAAATTTTTAAAAAACATCCGAAGGTGCTGAAAAAATATCAGGAGAAGTTCAAGTATGTTCTGGTAGATGAATACCAGGATACTAACCGGCCTCAATTTCTCTTTGTGAAATCTCTTTCTGATACACATAATAAGATTTCTGTCGTGGGTGACGATGATCAATCTATTTATGGCTGGCGCGGGGCTGACATTTCCAACATCTTGGAATTTGAAAAGGCTTTTCCCGATTGCGAAGTCTTCAAACTGGAACAGAATTACCGCTCCACTGCGAATATCCTTTCTGTTGCCGGAGCCGTTGTGAAGAACAATGAGTATCGTGCAAAAAAAGAGCTTTGGACAGATCAAGGTGAAGGTGAAAAAATAGGCATTATGGAAACCTATGATGAAATGGAAGAAACGGACGGTGTCTTGGAGCTGATCCAGAAAGAAATACAGCAGAATAAAAGAACTTTTCAGGATTTCGCGATCCTTTACAGGACCAATGTTCAGAGCAGGGCACTGGAAGACGGTCTGAGGCGAAAGGGCATAGCCTACAACATTGTCGGCGGTGTAAAGTTTTACGAAAGAAAAGAGGTAAAGGACCTGCTTGCCTACCTCAGAATTCTTGTTAATCCAGTTGATTCTGTAAGTCTTAAGAGAATTATCAATTTTCCTCCCCGTGGTATTGGTGCTAAGACTGTTGAGAAATGTGAAACATTGGCGGCTAAGAAGGGCATTCCGCTTCTTGATGTTCTGGAAACGCCGGACGCCATGAAGCTGAAAGGTAAACAGGCTGCCGGACTGGTTGAGTTTTACCAGCTGGTTCAGAAGTATCGAGAATTAAAAGATAAACTGGATGCATCTGAACTTGCCTCCGTGCTTGTGGATGAACTGGGCTTGGTTAATTATTACAAGGAGCAAGGAACTGATGACGCTACTGAGAGGCTGCAAAATATTCAGGAACTGTTGAATAGTATCCATCAGTTTTGCAAGCGGGATAAAAATGCTTCTATCCGGGAATTTCTTGAAGAGGTGTCACTGCTGACAAATATCGACACGTGGAACGATAGCACAAATCATATAACACTCATGACGCTACACAGCGCCAAGGGACTGGAGTTTCCCGTCGTCTTTATCACCGGTCTTGAGGATGGACTATTCCCTATTTTCCGTGCACTTGAAGATCCTCGAGAGCTTGAGGAAGAGCGCCGTCTGTTTTACGTTGGTTTAACAAGAGCCATGGAGAAGGCTTATCTCCACTATGCACCCAACCGCCGCCGATCCAGCGGTGCTGTTGGTCTCGGTATGGCCTCACGTTTTCTTCAAGAAATACCTGAAGAGTACCTGGATCGCATAAATTTTCACTCCGCTCTCACCAGACGTCTTGTGAAGGATAAAAGTTCGAACAAATACAAACTCAAACATGTACGAACTATCACTTCATTTAACGAATTCGAACGGGGTGATAAAGTGAAACATTCTATCTTTGGTAAAGGGATGATCCTTGCTGTGGATGGTGCCGGTGATAACCAGAAGATCACCGTAGTCTTTCAGGGCAACATCCAGAAAAAACTTATTGGCAAATATGCCAACCTGAAGCTGCTCGCCTGAACGGTACAGTTGCTCCTCACCAACATACCTCGTAAGTTCTTATTGAGATTGAATCTCAAATGAGACAATTATGACTGATTCAGAGCTGGAGAAATTTAAGAAAGTTCTAAAGGACGAGAACCTGAAGCTGACCCCGCAACGTGTGGAGGTTTTCAGAGAAGTGTGTAATTCAGATGAACACCGCGAGGCTGAGGAGATTTATCTGGCACTACGGAAAAGGGATATAAATGTTTCCCGTTCTACGGTCTACAGGACTATGGATATTTTGTATAAATATGATCTGGTGCAGCGGATGGATATTGGTGATGGGAAATGGCGTTACGAACACTGGCTTAATTGTCACCAACATGATCATCTTATTTGTATTCGGTGTGGTACCATTGTTGAATTTATAAATACTCAAATTGAGGGGATTCAAAAAGATGTGGCGGAAAAGTTTAACTATCAGCTTGTTAGACATGTCCATCAACTCTTCGGCCTTTGCAAACAGTGTCAGGACACTCCTGTTTCAGTTAAGTAGGCAACAAGTATATTTTCTGTCTTGTTAAAGGAGATGTAGCAATGAAAAAGCATCCTTATGGAATTATCGTATTAGTTTTTGTATTTCTTCTGTTGCCATCATTGACAGATGGAAAAGCAAAAAAAAGTGATGTTGTCAAATCAATTGATAAACAGGCTAAGACATATGAGAAAATGGCCAAACAGATCTGGACATGGGCGGAAGCAGGTTATCAGGAGTATAAAAGTTCTGAGCTTCTCCAAAAAACCTTGGAAGAAGAAGGTTTTTCTATTGAAGCAGGTGTTGCAGAAATACCCACGGCTTTTGTTGCCAACTATGGGTCTGGTAAACCAGTCATTGGAATATTGGCCGAATATGATGCTTTGCCTGGACTTTCTCAGGAAGTGATTGCCGAGCGAAAACCCCGAGTAGTAGGTGCAGCCGGTCACGGCTGTGGTCACCACCTGTTCGGTACTGCTTCAACCGCTGCTGCCATAGCTGTGAAGGATTGGATGAAATCGTCTGGTGCAAAGGGGACACTCCGCCTTTACGGTACCCCTGCTGAAGAGGGTGGCTCAGGCAAAGTATATATGGTCCGGGCCGGGCTTTTTGATGATGTGGATGTTGTACTCCACTGGCATGCTTCTGATAAGAATGACGCCAGTCCGTCCACCTCTCTGGCAAATAGATCGGCCAAATTCCGGTTCACTGGATACTCATCGCACGCTGCAGGCTCACCTCACAGGGGTCGCTCGGCTTTGGATGGTATTGAAGCAATGAATCACATGGTGAACTTGATGCGGGAGCATGTTCCCCAAGAAACTAGGATTCATTATGTCATCACCCACGGCGGTGGGGCACCTAATGTTGTGCCGGACTTTGCTGAAGCATTCTACTATGTACGTCATCCAGAAGTGGAGGTTCTGGAAGATCTTTGGGACAGAGTTGTTAGAACTGCAGAGGGAGCTGCCACGGGAACTGGTACTACAATGGATTTTGAGATCATTCATGGTAACAGACCGGTCCTGAGAAACGATGTACTGCAGAAGGTGGTCTATAATAATCTGCAAGAGATTGGTGGTGTGAAATATAATCGAGAAGAAAGGAAGTTTGCCGAATCTATTCAGGGAACCTTCAGAAAAGTGGACGCTCCTATTGAGTCTGCAGAGGAGATTCGGCCCTGGAAATTTCGCCCACCGGGTGGTTCTACGGATGTGGGTGATGTAAGTTGGATGGTTCCAACGGCCGGATTGAATGCAGCGACCTGGGTTCCCGGGACGTCAGCTCACACTTGGCAGGCTGTGGCCGCAGGAGGTATGAGCATCGGGTTTAAAGGACTTATGGTGGCCGCAAAAACTTTGGCTCTTTCAACCGTAGATATTTTTGAATCTCCGGGAACGATAAAACAGGCGAAAGCGGAATTAATTGACCGCAGGGGACCGGATTTCAACTATTATGCATTACTGGGAGAGAGAAAGCCCCCTCTTGACTATCGAAATTAGTATCTAAGGGTTAGAGATTAATTGATCAATTTTTTCTCTCTAATTACCGGGCTAGCTTTAACCACTTTTGTTGTGGGTCAGGAAGTTACAGCTGACGGTTGGACGCCCGAGACAAAACAAAAACTCCTTGACCAAATTGCCGAGAATGAACTGGCCAGAGAAATTTACGGCCGAGTTTTCAACCAGCTAGAGAACCAAAATATCCCGCCTCAGTTTCTTGAAGGGTCTTTTAATCATCCCGATATTGATATTGATGATGGGATTATTCGGAGATTCCACCGGCCTGCTGAAAAACTTTCTTACGAACGTTACAGAAAAATTTTTGTCACTGACCAACGGATCAAAGAGGGCGTAAAGTTTTACAGTCAGAATAAGGCACTAATTGATACTGTTTACGCTGAATTCGGTGTTGACCCTTTTCTTCTTGTGAGCCTGGCGGGGGTTGAATCAAAATACGGGACTCATGCTAAGACACACTTAGTCTTTGTGGCTCTCCATACTGTCATACACAAATTGCCCCGTAGAGAAAAATGGGTGGAGAAGGAAATGGCGGAATTTCTCAGTTACTGTTACGAAAACAATGTTCCACCGCTTTCCCTGGGTGGTTCTTATGCTGGTGCTTTTGGTTATGGTCAGTTCATCCCCTCCAGTTTCCGGGGTTATGCGGTAGATTTTGATGGTGATGGTGTTCGCGAACCTTTTGACTGGCCAGACGTTTTGGCGAGCATGGCCAACTATCTGGTAAAAAATGGGTATGCCAAAGGGAGCGATAATTTTTCAAAAGACAGTCCCAATTGGAAGTCTGTATACAGCTACAACCCAGCCCTGAATTATGTAAAAGTGGTGTTGGAGTTGAGAGAAGCCATCAGTGCGGCAGAAGACTAGGACAGAGCGTTTTACCGGATATAAACCGTTTTCACATTCACAAATTCCCGAATGCCGAATCGGGACAGCTCCCGCCCGTATCCGCTCTCTTTTACACCACCGAAAGGCAGCCTTGGGTCTGAACGGACAAAATCGTTCACAAAACATGCCCCGGCTTCTATCACCTCGGATGCGATCTGTTCACCTTTTATTATATCACCTGTGAAAACAGCGCCACCGAGACCAAAAGGCGTGTCGTTGGCGGTCTTCAGCGCTTCCGCTTCATCTCTAACGGGTATAATGCTGGCCACGGGACCAAATATTTCCTCTTCATAAGCGGCCATGCCTGGGGCTACATCCGCAAGAACAGTTACGGGATAATACGCTCCTTCAACCTCCGGGACTTTACCGCCCATGAGACACCGTGCTCCCGCATCCACGGACTGTTTCACCTGATCGTGGAGTTCATCCCGGAGGTCGTGGCGCGCCATGGGTCCAATGTCGGTTGATTCGTCTGTGGGATCGCCCATTGTTTTTTCCTTCATCACTGTCAGCAGTTTCTCTTCGAATGCTTTGGCAACAGATTCCACAACAATAAACCGCTTTGCGGCGATACAGCTTTGTCCGGTGTTGATGAGTCGTCCTGTTACACAAGCAGTTACTGCCTGATCAAGATCAGCATCTTCAAGGATCACGTACGGATCACTTCCACCCAATTCAAGAACAGTTTTCTTAAGCGCATTTCCGGCACGAGCTGCCACCGCCTTTCCTGCTGGTGTGCTTCCGGTCAGCGTGACCGCCTTCACAACAGGGTGATCGATCAGTTCTCCCACCCGGTCGCTTCCCATGACTAAGGAGCTGAAACATCCTTCGGGATAACTAGCATCACGAAATATCTTTTCAATGGCTAGGGCACAGCCCGTGACGTTAGAGGCGTGCTTCAGAACACCCACATTGCCAGCCATGAGAGCTGGCGCTGCGAACCTGAATACCTGCCAGAAAGGAAAATTCCAAGGCATGATAGCCAGAACCGTCCCGATTGGTAGAAAAGTGACATAGCTTTTGGATGCATCTGTTTCTACAGGTTCGGGAGCAAGAAATTTCTCCCCGTTTTCAGCATAATATTCGCATGCCCAGGCTGATTTCTCAGCTTCCGCCCGTCCCTCTTTGATGGGTTTACCCATCTCTGCGGTCATGATCTCAGCATAACGTTGAGAATTTGAACGCAGATCTGCTGCCACCTTTAATAAAAGATCTCTGCGATGCTCAAAAGTGGTCTCACGCCACCTCAAAAAGTCATCTTGAGCCTGTCGAAGGATGACTTCGGTCTCTTCTTGAGAGGTCTCCTGGTATTCTCTAAACTTTTCGCCAGTGGCGGGATTGATTGAAACAAGTGACATAATTACCTCCTTACGGCTAAGAAAAAAATTCTTATTAACTATGGGAATTTATTCGTTCAAGGTTATGAACGAAAGAACCGTCGGCAAACCCGTTGAACCTGACCAATTCGCCCTGTAAGTTTGTCAGCCTCGTATTCATTAATTAAGGAGACCAGAACTTGAATTATCGCCGATTGGGAAAATCAGGCCTGAAACTGAGTGAACTCTCTTTCGGTTCGTGGGTTACATTTTCCTCCCAGATGGATGAGTCAGCTGCGGCGGAATGCATGAAAACGGCTTACGATGCCGGTGTCAACTTCTTCGATAATGCCGAAGTTTACGCGTCCGGAAAATCTGAAGAGATCATGGGTAATGTCCTCAAGAAAGTGCAATGGTCCCGAGACACATTTTGTGTCTCCAGCAAAGTTTTCTGGGGTGGTGAAAAGCCGACCCAGCGCGGCCTGCATACAAAACATATCACTGACGCCTGCCACGCCGCTCTGAGACGGCTCCAGGTGGATTACCTCGATCTGTATTTCTGCCACCGTCCTGATAGGCAAACCCCAATTGAAGAGACAGTCCGAGCTATGGACAATCTTGTCCAGCAGGGGAAGATTCTTTATTGGGGTACTTCCGAGTGGTCAGCTGATGAAATCCGGGCTGCCTATGGCCTCGCCCGTCAGTACAATCTGATGCCGCCCACTATGGAGCAACCACAATACAATCTCTTCCATCGTGAAAAGGTAGAATGGGAGTATCTGCGCCTCTTCCAGGATGAAGGGCTCGGCACTACCATCTGGTCGCCGCTGGCATCAGGCGTATTGACTAACAAGTATAAAGACGGCATTCCTAAAGAGTCGCGCATGACGCTGGAAGAATATGATTTTCTCAAGCGGCGGCACGAGTCGCCGCAAGGACAGGATTGTGTTGAGAAAACACGAAGATTGACCGAATTTTCCAAGGAGTTGGGAATCTCCATTATTCATCTCAGTCTCGCCTGGTGCTTGAAGAATCCTGATGTCAGCACAGTCATCCTGGGTGCGTCAAGCGTGGATCAGTTGAAAGAGAATCTGAAGGCTGCAGATGTGGTGGAAAAGTTGACGTCCGACGTCATGGAGCGGATTGATGAGATCGTCCAGTCTAAACCGAAAGCGTGGATTGACTGGTAAATCAGGATTGAGCAAAAGCACGCGTCCAATTACGTCAGTGATTGAAGGAATCCAGACCAGTGATGGTGCTGGCGTTAAACTGAAGCGTATTATCGGCTCCCCTGAGCTGGACACCCTCGATCCATTTTTGCTTCTGGACGAATTCAAGAACGATGATCCAAAAGCTTATGGGAGTGGCTTTCCTTCTCACCCTCACCGCGGATTCGAAACGGTTACCTACATGCTACATGGAAATTTCCGTCACAAAGATTCCGTTGGAAATGAAGGTTTGCTGACGGATGGCTCCGTACAGTGGATGACGGCCGGACGGGGTGTGATTCACAGCGAAATGCCGGAGCAGACAGAGGGTCTCGTCTGGGGTTTCCAGTTGTGGATAAATTTGCCAAAGAAGCTGAAAATGGCGGAACCAACCTATCAGGATATCCCTTCCGATACTATTCCTGAGATTGTCCAAGATGGGACAACAGTTAAAGTGATAGCGGGAAAGTTGGGGGAACAGGAGGGTCCTGCACAAACGAAGATCGGCGCGCTATACCTCGATATTTACCTCCAGGGTGAGTCGGACTTTGTCGCACCTATCCCAGAGGGTTGGAATGGATTTCTCTATGTATATGAAGGGTCTGTTGAGTCGGGAGACGGTACTACCGTTGGGACAGGACATCTGGCCGTTCTTGGGATGGAAGGGGAAGTCCGATTGACAGGCGGCTCCAGTGGCAGCAGAACACTCCTGGTTGCCGGTGAACCAATTAATGAACCCATTGCCCGGGGTGGCCCTTTTGTCATGAATACGAGAGGAGAAGTACTTCAAGCGTTTGAAGACTACCAGAATGGTGTTTTTGATAAAGCAGTTTCCTGATGAGAACTCACTATCTTGGGCATATTGTTTTCTACGTTCGTGACCTTGAGACTTCTTTAAAGTTCTACGAGAAAGTCCTCGGGCTTAAACGTATTGAAGGAGGTGAACTTCCCTTCAAAGCTGCAGCTCTTACTTCCGGACGAACGCACCACGAATTGCTGTTGATCGAAGTTGGCGATGCACCTGGTCCGCCGCCGGGTCCCCGCCGTGGCTTTTACCATGCCGGTTTCAAGATTGGGGACTCTCTTGATGAACTGAAAAAGGCTTACCGTGAATTATACTCGGCCGGTATTCAAGTGAAAGGGATGAGTGACCACACCATCAGTAAGAGTATATATCTTCATGACCCGGACGGTAATGAAATTGAACTTTACGTGGATGATCCTGATGTTGACTGGGAAGATGATCCTGCTGCCGTACTATCACCTATCCGGCCGCTGGATTTGTAAAGTCAGTCAGTCTCCCACAGACCAAAATTTTCCTTCGAGCCCAATTGAATCAAAGATAGACTGAATTCTTTTCCCCGATTTGGGTTGCCAATCAATTTGGAGTCTGTCAGGATACCACAGCTTGGACAGCGCCCAGCAGGTTTCAACGGAGACTGTCATACCCTTAGGAATTTTTTCTCTTATACAATATCTGTCTACATGCTTTTCCGACCGGAAGAATTGAATTGTCGATCACGTAAAACCGACGTCGTCCCAGAATTTTCGTGGCGGTACAGAAAAATGGATGACGCCCTCTGAACTGGTCAGTTTTCCATCCTGAACGCCGAATATGACCGGCACCTCACAATCGGGACAGGTAGTTTCAGTTTCAGAATCAATCTCTAGGATTGCAGGAATGCCGAGCGCGTCCCAAGCACAGTTGGCATAATAAGTCAATTGGTATGTTCTCACCGGATAGGATGTTGGCACAGCGGAGAATGGGTGGGCCATCCAGATGTCAAAACTGTCCGGTTTGAGCACAAGGGCGTGCTGGGATTCCAATGCCTTAAGGGATGCCTTTGCCCCAGCTTTAGTGATGGTCAGTCCATCTGTTATAGCCCTAATGGGTGGAGCTTCCGCAGTATCAAGGAAGTACTGGTAGATGAAAAGACGCACCTCACTCTCGCGTGAACTAAACAGCATCTAGTTTAAAGGAAAATACCGCGGCCAGATAACGGCATCAAGAATTGCCGTTTGAATTATGAAAGGGGTGAGCCCCGCCACCGCCGCCCAAAAGAGCCAGTCGCCCCGCTCAGCATTCGATGCGAAGAGTGAAACCAGTAATGTCACAGAAGCTATACCCGTCACAGTGAGAACCGACCGTATCGCAAACCATGTACCATCGCTGGGAACCTTCATCATTGAGAAGGTGAGAGGCATCCAGAGGGCAGAGGAGATGAGGAAAGTTGCGTAGAGGAAGATGATCCACTCAAAACCCAATCTGTTGAAAAAGAGTGCCCCTGATGGCAATGCCCGCATCAAAAAGTGAGCGGTGAAGAAAAAGTAGCCACCCGCTGCTAGGAACATATTGACGGTGTAGAGCGGTCGCCACGTTTCGGGGACACCACCCCACAGCTTCGGTCTCAGCGC
>ERZ651768.1156-NODE-1156-length-19578-cov-8.135070_pt1 | contig 19578 bp, 15 predicted proteins | sample MGYA00514754_ERZ651768 | MGnify/ENA metagenome assembly ERZ651768
ACGGCATATATTACCGTGAACCTAGTCATTTATTTCTCAATGATGGGGATGGACATTTCTTTGATATTGTTCCAAGTATTGGTGGTCCATTGGCCCAGCCCATTGTTGGCCGCGGCGCTGCATACTCAGATTATGATAAAAATGGTACGCTAGATATTTTGGTTACGGAAAACAATGGACCAGTACATTTATTTCGTAATGATAATAATGAAAATAATTTTTTACGCGTAAATGTCAAGTCAACCACTGGTAATAGAAACGGTCTGAGCACAAAATTAGTTGGAATAACAAAAAATAAGCGCATGGAGCGGAGGGTCAAAACAGGATCCAGCTTTATGTCGCATTCTGAAACAACAGTTACCTTTGGTCTTGGCAGTGAGGATGGACTAGACAGTTTATATGTATACTGGCCCAACGGTTCAATGGAAAGGTTTCACAATATCCATGGCGGGAAAGAAATCAATATTACTGAAGGGCGGGGTAAGTTAGCGGTTCAATGAGGTGTCTAATTCCTTTATTGCTATTTCTCTATTGCTGTAACAGCAATGAAAAACAAGTTGTCGATGTGTTATCCAGCAGTAACCCCAGGACGAATCGTTTTTTACTGAAAGGGAGTGACGCATTGAAACAGCACAACTTTATTCAAGCTCTTGCTTTAGCTGACAGCGCGGATAAGTATGCCGTACAAAAAGCAGATATACATTTTTTTAAAGGTCGGATATATTCTGAACTAGGCCGATTCACAGAAGCTGAACAAGCATACAAGAATGCACTAAAAGCTGCGCCAAGTTACAGGGGTGTATGGAACAACCTGGGCAATAATGCATACCGTCAACAAAATTTCAGTGAAGCAGTTGACTATTATATACAAGAGGTCACGCAGAATCAAGCACCGATTCCTCTGCGGGCGTTGGGCCGGGCATTTGTTGAACTAGGTAAAACTGATAGCGCTAGAACATTATTTCAAAAGGCAATTGATCTGGATATGAATTATGCAGCCGCTTATTTTAATCTGGCTCAATTGGAAGAAGATGAAGGAAACTTTAAGCAAGCGCTCCAGCACGCTGGGCGCGCCTATGGAATCGAGCCAGATAACTTAGAATACCGCTATGTATACAGCACCTTACTGGTACAAATGGATAGGGGTAGCGAAGCTATCTTCAACCTTAGAAAAATCGTGGAAAAATGGCCATGGCACCATGGGGCACATTATAACCTTGGCCGGGCCCTTATCCATGCGGGGCAAAAAACAGATGGTGAAAACCACTTAGAACAAGCAGAGCGGGTACGGGCCGCACAAGCAAAAATTGACCACTTGGAAAATACTGTCCGGGCCTTGCCTGATGATCCTTACTCCTACGCTGCATTGGCCTTTGCTCTGCGAAAAGTTAGAAGGTATAATGATGCTATGCATTCCTATAAAGTAGCCCTGTACCTCGAACCGGAAAATTTCGACATATGGAACAATGTGGCAAATCTTTATCTGCTTCAGGGAGATACAATCACAGCGCTTGCTACATACAATTATATTGTTGACAGGAACCCTACGTTGACAGATATATGGCTGAACATGGGCGTTGTTTATGCTCTTTCAAACCAAAAAACAAAAGCACGCAATGCCTGGAAACAGGTGCTTACTTACCAGTCAGACAACGCAGATGCCCTCAACTATCTGAAAAAATTAAATGGTAATTAATGTTTGATTTCCGGGAAATGTGGGAAATGATCATTGACCTCAGCTTCAGATAACTCAATTAAAAAATTGCTTATACGCTGGCAAATAAAATCTAGATACTGTTTTCCCTTCTCAGCTGTTGCCAAGCTAGGATCAGAGTTTCCACAATGATCATTGAGGTTGGAAAATTTCCGGCTGGTTTTTATCCACCCTCTATCCAAAGCCTCAAATTGAAAAGGCCGTAAAGCACCACTATCCGCTTGTTCTAATTCCACCAGTTCTGGAAATAGTGCCAGCGCCATGGATGTTTCCAGCTCTCCGGCATGATCATCCACAGTATCAAAGATTTCATTATGCTTATCCTGCCCAACTTCATAGACATGGCACCAAAACATAAATACATCTAGGTCAGCCTGTATTTGCCGCACCAATGGTGTAAAATCGTTACCTCCATGACCGTTAATCAATAATATTTTCCTTATACCATGGTGGTTGAGTGACGCTATGATCTCTGTTAACATGAGATCCAGGGTGGTTTGTTTCACATGAATAGTCAGTGGAAATTCCATCAAATTACAATCAACACCATAAGGGATAGTTGGTAAACATATCACTGAGCTGGTCTTTTCCCAGGCCATTTGGGCAACACGTTTCACAATCGCTTCCGTATGTAGAAAATCCTGACCTTCTGGCAAGTGATAATTATGGGCCTCAATAGCGCTGGCTCCCAGGACAGCAACATTTGGCATTTTCTGTTTAAGTCTAGCCTGATTTGTTTGTGCAAGATCCCATTTATTTATCATAGCATTTCCCCTTTATGTATATACCTTCAAAACTATAACTTAATTTGGACTCATTACACCGTATTTCCGATCCACTTATGATCATTGGTTAAAATTTTCTAGGCAATTTAAATTCTTGATCAGCATGAAATATAGTAAGTTATTTTTAACAATAATTACTGGGGCATTATTTTTTTCCTGCAGCAAACCACGTACAACTGCCGGGGAATTTACTGTTTTGACCACTGGTAACGTACAAGGGTCACTTAAACCAAAGAAAGCGCGACTGGACTCTTTGGGTGGTCTGGCTAGAAGGGCAACATTTTTAAAAGACCTTAGAGCTGCTGGTACCAACCCTATTTTATTAGATGCAGGAAATCTGTTTAGTACACAAGATAATTCATTAGGTTTGATTAAATGCTATAATGAAATTGGGTATGATGCACTCAATATTGGAGCGCAAGATCTGGCCAATGTAATTTATATTAGCACCCTAGAAAATTCGGCAGAATTTCCATTCATATCAGGAAACATTATTCACAAAAGATCGGGGAAACCGGTTTTCAAGCCGTTCACCACCATTGAACGAAATGGATTTATTATAGCTGTAATTGGGTTAACAAATAATTTATTAGAAAACAGTTTGGGAAAATATGAAATTAAAGATCCAATTCAGACTGGCAAAGATCTATTGAAAAAATTAGCCAACCGGTCAGATTATCAAGTAGTATTGTTTAATGGTTCATTTGATGATGCGGTGGTTACAAGAGACGCACTGGTAGAAGCAGATTTCATGTTTATCAGCGGACACAAGGGTACCCCAAGAAAAACCAGACCACCTGAGAATGGTCCTTTTCTATATAAAGTAGGGGAGTTTGGTCGGGCCCTCGTAACCATAAAAACACATGTAACCCATATTGATTCATCCCTGAAAGATATTAGTATGCTAATGGAAAGAGAGAAGTTTATAAAGGAAACACTGCATTTACTACACGGAGGAGCGTCGATAAGCATAGAAGAAATGTATGCAGGGAATTACGATATGACACAAAGAATCAAGAGAATAAAAACAGAATTGCAGTTAGCCCAAACAGAACTGGCCAACACGACAAATACAGTGGAATTCGATTATATACCTTTGTCATCAAGCATAATTGATGATGTCGATATAAATAGAATAATAAATGAGGCTAGTACAATAGTTAACAAGTAAATTATTGATTATATGGAATCTGACATCCCAGTCTAGGTGATAGAAGTTCGAATAATGCTCAATTACTTCTATATCTTTTTTTCAGCGGCGATCCTATCTCTTAGCATTCCTGAAATCCATGGACAGACGGCATCTACAATATCCCTGCAAGACAGAAGCGTTGCTGCTGGAATTGACTTCGTACATTATGCCCCTCGCCCGCGGTGGTGTGAAATCGGACCTACTGTAGTTGGTACAGCAACAAATGAAGGACTAAGTCTGGTTTTTGAAGAAGAAAAAGAATACTGGAAATCAAATGGTAGATTAATGACCCTAGACGAGTTTGCAAACGTTCACTTAATAAAAATGAATGGGTCCGGAGGCGCCTGGTTTGATTATGACCGGGATGGTGACTGGGATCTTTACCTTGTTAATTGTCAGGGAGATACCAATGTAACCAATGCACTTTATGAAAACCTCGGGAACGGGAAATTTACCCTCGTAGAAAATTCCGGATCCGAAGATGATGGTGAGGGAATGGCCGTAGCGGCGGCTGATTACAACAACGATGGCTATCCTGATCTGCTGGTTACAAATTATGGAAACTTTAAGCTCTTCCTAAACAATGGTGATAAAACATTTTCAGATGTAAGTACAACTGCCTTTCCAGAAGGAATCAAGGATTGGTGGTATGGCGGATCAGCGTGGGGTGATTACGATAACGATGGGGACTTAGATTTATATGTCACTGGATATGTTGACTTTTCGCGGAGACCCCTATACACCAGCTTACGGTTCCCGATGGATTTCGGCGGATTGCCAAATACATTATTCAGAAATAACGGTGATGGGACATTCAGTGATGTAACGGCAAGTACTGGTGTGCTGGATGATGCCTCCAGAAAATCTATGCAGGTAGTATTCAACGATTTTAATGAAGATCGGTTGCCCGACCTCTTTGTTACCAACGACACAGACGCTAATGGCTTTTACCTTAATCGCGGTAACGGAACATTTAAACCTTTCTCCGGCCCCAGCGGTCTTAGTACCACTGATGGCAGTATGGGAATAGCGTTGGGAGACTTCAATAAGGATGGCTTAACAGATTTGATATACACTAATTTTGCGGCAGAGGTCAACACCTTGGCAACGCTCCTTGATAACAAAAGCAGCAACGATGGCCACCTGCGGAATGCGGTTTTTGTACATGATTTCGAATCACCATTATTACACAAGCTTACCTGGCCTAAAGTAAGCTGGGCGCCTGGTCTGTTTGATCTAGATAATGATACAGATCTAGATCTTTTCTTCGCCAACGGCCACTTAAATTCAGTTAGCGGTGACAACCGTCAGTCCAACCTTTTGTTCGAAAATGATGGGCACGGACGATTCACTGATATTTCTGAAACATCAGGTGTACTTGCCACAGGCGATCGTATACATCGATCCGCAATTTTTGCTGACTATGATGATGATGGTAAGGTTGACATTTTTGTGACCGTGAACGGACAACAGGTAGAAGATGGTCAGGGCAATAATATTTTCGATCCCAACCAAGGGAAGGGTATTCTATTTCACAATGAAACCAAAAGTGATAACAATTGGATCAAAGTGCGGCTGGAAGGCACAAAGTCGAACCGTGATGGTTTTGGTGCAACCGTAAGTATCACAGTAAGCACAATAAAACATGAGCAGGCGCTTGTTTCTGGTCAAGGTTATTTTTCTGCCCATGCCAAAGAGATATATTTTGGTCTAGGATCAATCGAATTAATCGATAAAATCGAGATCTCCTGGCCCAGTGGAATAGATCAAACATTTGAAAATATACCCGCCAACCAGACTGTCTATATAGTAGAGGGTGAAACACTGCATCAGAATACGTCACATCTCAGTGTAAAGTAACAGCGTATTTTTATATACAAAGGCTAGTATTGTTACTAGAACCAATTACGCGCACAATGACTAAAACAGGATTAATAATTATTTGTACATATAATCTTACTATGGCTCAGTCGCAGCAGGTAACCTTGGAACTTACAATGATGTTTGATATTCCCTACGTAGGTCCAATTAATCGAGTGGAGAGGATTACCTTTGGACCAAATATGCGACATTCAATTGAAAACTCAAAAGCTGAGCGTTTTTATGCGCGCTTGTTTGTAAATGAATCTAAGGGAAAAATTATTGATACCAATAGCAGCAATTTTTGGAAGTACGATATTGAAGATAAGGAATACTGGGTAGTGCCTTTTGAAAAAGCACTATATAAACAAGATACTATCGAAACAAAAAAAGAAGTTTCCGGTAAAAAACGATCGTCCTGGTCAACGACATTTGGTGATGATAACAATCCAATTGAGGACGTTTCCCGTGTTGAGAATTATGATGTAATTCTATTGGGTAAACAAAGTAAAAAATGGGTCACCACATTTACCAGTACCAAGGGAAATCGCCTAGTATTGGAAGAATGGTCTGTACCGGAACTGCCACAATTACAACTTGCAGATTCATTGAATCGAGCGCTAGAGTTGGAACTTGGAAAACCTGACAGTGTTATTATACCTTTCGGCAGAGGCTTTTCAAATATGATGCTAACAATAGAAAATATCCCTCATGAACTAAAGCCAATTCCAGGGGAAATTATTAAGGCTGCCATAAAAAGCTATGAGAATGATGAGCCTAATTTTAGCATGAAATTAGAAATTACTAACCTATTCAGCGAAGCGTTGGAGATAAGACATTTTCTTGTACCCGATAATTATAAGAAAGTAACGAAATAACGATGATTATTAAGTTACATAGCATTTGTTGATTAGATTATTACTGTTATATGAATAAAGGGATCTATACGATCCTGATCGTCGGATTATTTGCCATATCCACATCTCCAGTAATAGCTAGGCTTTTACCGCTGGTTCCTGTAGCTGTTATTGCATTTTGGCGTATGACAGCCGCCAGCGCTATGCTATGGGGTTATAGTTCTATTCGTCCGCAAGAATCGATTGAACCAAATAATACCCGACTTGTCCTTGCTGCTGGTTTCTTATTGGCAATGCACTTTATTTTTTGGTTCGGTGCTTTGAAACTAACTTCGATCGCAAATACTACTATTCTAGGTATTGTAGCACCGGCCTTTACGTTACTATTCGAAAGGTTGTGGTACAACCGTAAACTCAGTTGGATCACTATCACAGCACTTTTGATCATTTTGGTTGGAGGTATTATTGTCCAAGGTAACGATCTGGGGAGTGTAGATGGTACAGGTTTAGGAAATATTATGGCAATACTATCAGCTGTTTTTTTGGGATCTGTATTCCTCATTGGGGCCAAAGTGAGAAAAACCACTCCGGTTATAACCTACACAAGAACAGTATATACCGTATCTGCAATCGTGCTTCTGATCAGTTCCCTTGTTTTGGATAACCCACTATTGGGATATACTATTAACAATTATTTTTGGTTATTCATGTTGGGGCTAATTCCAACTCTCATAGGACACACAGCATTCAGCTATTCTGTAAAATTCGTCTCACCTACAGTTATAGCTGCCTTTCCATTGGGTGAACCAATTATTGCATCTTATCTGGCCTGGCTATTATTTGCAGAAATAGTACCTTTTTATGTAGTGGGTGGTGGCCTAATCATTTTTATTGGGATGATTATATTAATAATAAATAAACAGTCGTAATAATTCAGTCCTTGTAATATTTTATTTTCTGGTTGCCGTTGTAGCGTCCGTGGCGATCCTCAGGAAGTAAAGCAGCAATATGACACATGATATCATTACCTACATCGCTAAGGAGGTTTTCTCTTTTATTACGGTCAGGTGGAAATTCCTTCGGTACTGAAAATGGTTTCCCAATCCTGATAGATACTTTTGGTCTCACGCCGCGCAACCAATTATTCCAGATATCATCTAATCCAACAACACCAACGGGTACTATCTTACTACCCGATTTAACAGATAAATATGTTACTCCCTTTTTCGGTTTCCGAAGCGCAAAGTCTGCAGTGGCTTCAGGAAAGATGCCTAGGATATCGCCTTTGGCAAGAACCTGTATGGCTTTTTTAATTGTTGAAGGTGCTAAGTGTGTTCTGTTTGTGGGTATGAATCCATAAAGTTTCCCCGCTAAAATAACATACCACTCTATTTCTTGATCACTGGCTGCCAAGAAACTGATCGGCTTACGAATACTATATGCAACCAAAGCTGGGTCAAAAATATGGAAATGATTAATAGCTATAATATACGGACCTTGCCTGGGAATATATTGTCGTCCACGAATAACAGTCTTTACCAGAATACTGCATAAGAACAAATTTACATAACTCATCAAATAACGGTACCACTTCGGCAGCAATTTATAGGAATCCAGTTTTGTACGTACTGACTTCATGGCCGGAGTTTTACATTATTTGTGACAAAATAAAGAGAAAGGGGATCTACGCCCACCTTCCCTTGATTTAGTTATTCCTAATTAAAACGGAAGGTCGTCATCGTCTGTTGGCGGTGGGTTTACGCCTTCATCAACGGTCCGGCGACCCAGCATTGTAAATGAATTACCAACTACTTCTGTCGAGTAGCGTTTTACGCCATCCTTATCTTCCCACGAGCGGGTCTGCAGACGACCTTCAACGTATACCATTTGACCTTTTTTCACATATTCCGCAGCTGTTTCTGCCTGTTTACCAAATAATACGCAACGGTGCCATTCTGTATGATCATCCCAATTTCCGTCACTATTACGACGGGATTCATTTGTGGCAATACTAAACGTAGTTACCGCGGTGCCTCCCGGCGTAAACCTGCCCTCAGGGTCAGCTCCTAAGTGACCTACGAGTATAACTTTATTCACACTACCCTTTTGCATGGTATGCTCCTTTTTAATTTATCTATTTATTTATCAAAACACATCAAACCGCGATTTCTTCCGTGCGTATTATATTGTACGGATTGATTTAAACCTCTGTCAAGTTTTTTTCCTGATCTCGATCCCCGGCAATAACAATGGTGGCCCTTTGGCCCATATAAATTTTCAAATATTTTATTTAATCAAAATTACTTTTCTGGTCTCCGTATAGTGATGCCGATTATATTGCAAATTATCAGCCTCTAATAATATTATATACATCCCACTACTGACATCCTGGCCATAATTGTTTTTTCCATCCCAAGATAATATATGAATACCAGCTTGTTTTTCACCCTCAAAAAGGTGATAAACATGAGTTCCCTTGGAGTTGAATACATCTAGTTTAATATTGGTATCTATAGGCAATAAGTACCGAATTGACGCTGAGCGATTGAATGGATTAGGATATACTGGATTTAGAGCAAATATCTCTGGAACTAAACGCGTATTGCCGTGTGTACCCAATAGTTCATTGTCCATCCATTCCATTCTGGTCATTATCCAATCCCGTAGATATTCTACTTCTTCCTCATAAGTTTCGCCAATGAAATAATTAGGCCAAACGTATTCTCCCAGTGTGGGCCAACGTTCAAAGTTACGATCAGCGGCTACGCCAATATGGTCTCTCAAAGAGTCAATAACTGTATTTACAGTCGCATCTGATAGTATATTTTGACGCAAATAATGCCAGCGTTGCTGGGCTGACCAACGGAAACTCTCATCTGTCCAAATTAAATACCACCAAAATGGAATTTGATATGAATCCCCTGGACACACCAAATTAAAATCTATTGCCCAACCGGTTGTTGTGCCTCCCTCACAATAATCCGCATTCCCGAAACCAAGATTGAAATCCCAGATTGGTCCGGCGACAAGACGACCATCATTGCTATCCTTATCTTTGTATAGGTAACTACTAAGCCGATAACCATCAACATTTTTTGTTATTTCCTGCATAATTAAAAAATCCACAAATGAATACCAATTGATTATGCTCGCGTATCCAGAGGTTGAGTCCGAGAAGTTTTCACTGATCATGACCTGTTCAAAATTGTCTATATAATTAATGATATATTCCTGTTGTTCGGGTACAATATCATCGGGTTTGGGATAATGATACTGATAATAAAATCCACTGTAATTTTCTAATTGAGGTTCAGAATACCAGCCACCTACATTCTCACCATCCCATTTATCAATTTTAATTATATAGCCTCCAGTAAGATCATCACCACTAACATCATTGGGATTAAGTGTAGTAATATCCACCCTGTTTTCGTCCCTCTTTACCTTTTCAAGCAGGACATATACACCCCTATAATCTCCATTCAGTACCAGCTCAAAATAATGTGAGCGACTGGCATAGCGGCCCGCATCCCGGGCCATATTGTAAATCAGCACATTGCGCATCAGTGATTTATCTGTATAGGGTGCATTAAAGATCCAATCGTTCTCCTCCGGCATGCCAAACAACGAAACATTATTATTCTCTCCCAGACTATCTCTAGTCTCAACGGCAAACTGTTTTTTAGGAAACCACTGGGTTGATGAGCCGCGCAGCTCAATGCCAATGAAACCATCATAGTGATTATAAGGATCGGAAAGATAGTTCGTTTCTCCAGGGCCATTATCTATGATGCCCATATGTGCTGTTATTTTATTTTCGTTTGGAATATCCTGACCATTAGTGTTAACAATCACAATGGGTAAGTGGGATGTTGTAAATACAGTAGGTATGTAAAACCAATCTGGTGTAGTGCCATAGTATGATACACCTGGGTTTAACTCAAAAGATAAAAAGAACAGGCTGGACATATCAGATGATGTGGAATTAACGTTGTGTGCCTCAACAGCAAATACATTCTCTCCTGCCTGTAATAATCCTTCAAGATCATTGTGGTCTAAAATAAATACATCAGGTACACCGCCTTGATACATAACTGCTTCATGGTCACTCTCGGTGGTTTGATCATAGGCCACCGTTGTTCCTGGGGTACCCATATTTAAAGATCGGGCAATTTCAACCCCATTTAAATAAGCCACAAAGCCATCATCATAATCGCCATGGATAGCTGCAGACAAGATTTCATCCAAACCATCAACTTGAAATGATTTGCGAAAAAATACCGATAAAGTGTTTGGAATTGTGGTGTTATCATCTCCATCAGCATAACCAAAACCACCTTGACCGGAAGACCAATTATTTTGGTCAAAATCTAGGCTATACCAATTTGCAGGCGGTGCTATCGTACCTACAAAATAATACCAAGTATCTTCTGCATAAATCGCTGTCTCCCAATGTGCTTGTGATAATACCATTGTCAGTATGGCCCATTGGACTACTACAGTCAAAAAAAGGATGCGTTGCCCGCGTCTCATGCTCATGTATAAATTACAATGTTCAGGTCAATTTATTAAAAAATTTAGGTCCAAAATATGAAGCAAAATATTTATCAGTATTAATAATAAACCGATTAGGATTAGTAAAATTGTGCTTGAAGACTATTCTATTGTCTTGCTAGTGATCGCACCAGCAATTATCGCTAACAATACGGATGGCAACATAACGTCCAATTTATCAAAGTAAACCCCAATACCATCTATAGCGGGTATAATAAATTTAAAAATCGGTACACATAGAAAACCTGTTACCATGGATACAATAGCCCCTTTTTCTGTATACTGGTTCCAGAATAAGGAAAGGATGATTACCGGACAGAAAGTAGCCGCAATACCAGACCAGCCAAAAATGACAAACCAGAAAACTGTCCTATCTGGAAATAAAACCGACACAGTCAATGCAACGCCTAGGGCTAGCAGCGCCAAGCTTAGGGTAACTTTTTTTGAAAACCTCATTAACCATTTTTCATCTATATCGGGGTAAATTATCTGCTGATAAAAATCTCGTGTCACCGCACTGGAAGCAACAACCAGCAACGAATCAACCGTGGACATAACTGCTGATAACACGGCGGCGATATACACACCGATAATAACCGTGGGCATAACCAAGTTCAAAAGCATGGCCAAAACATTCTCTCCGGCTATACCTAAAATAGTTTCTGGGTCTTGACCAGTTTTGGTCAACATATACCTACCAAAAATACCAACCATAACTGCCGCTGTATCTGTTAGCAGTGTATAAAAAATAGCAACCCATTTACCTTTTTCCACCTCGGTTTCACTTTCAATAGCAATGAACCGCACATAAACTTGTGGTGAGCCCATAAACCCTATTCCAATAGACACTAAACCTGCTACAGCTGCAAGGTTAAGCAAGGTAAAACCTCCTGCACCCCAAATATTTAATAAAGCCGGATCGAGTAAGCGTAAATCATCAATTAAAGACGTATCCCCGGATAAACTGAAAAAAGAAACGATCGGCAATAGTAACAAACATACAAATATCAAGGATCCTTGGAAAAGATCCGACCAAGCAACTGCCAAAAAACCACCGGAAAATATATAAATTACCACGATCCCAAATCCAATGGCGATACCATGGTAATAATTGATACCCAAAAATGATTCGAAAGTCTTACCCGTAATATCAATCTGGGCGCTGACATATATCACCACAAAAAATGATAGTGCTGTTGCGGCAATAATACGAATCAAATTTGTGGAAGAACGAAAATGACTAACCAGAAAATCCGGGATAGTTATGGAATCATATTCATCGGTCATGCGCTTAAATTTCTTGGCCATAAACTGCCATGAAATAAAAACACCTAAAACCTCACCTACCACTATCCAAAATGCAGCCACGCCAATGAGAGCGCCCATTCCGGTCACGCCGATCAAAAGCCAGCCTGACTCACCAGTAGATCGGGCTGACAAAGCCGCGATCCAGTAACCCAACTTTTTACCGCCTACATAATAATCACTGATATTGACTATCCTTTTAGAAGCATAGAACCCGATTCCTAGCAGAATTGAGAAATAAATAGCTAAAACAACTAGTTTAGAGTCAATCATTTATTCATATACTAATGCATCGATCATTTTTTCATCTCTATCCAAGAGCCCGGATTAGGCTTTTTGTAATTATTATATACAGGTAAGGACTGCCACTATATCCAGTTCCGGCAGGCAGCTAGCTTTTACTTAAATCCGGATCCTATTTGTGACTGTCTGTGACATGAGCCGGGGATCAGTCTTTCACCTCTTTTCCAAGCATGTGCAGTTGCCACAGATCTTGGCTACTCTGGTGTAAGAATGGAGATAGTGCCATCATGCCTGTCTTCCCTACACTTTTTTCGAGATAATTCAATTCATTAAACTTGTCTTTCAGATCTGCATCCGGTTCCACATCCATCCCAGCCTCACGCATCATCAGCACGCCCTTAGCCCGCATGGAAAGTTCAAGATGAATTCTCAAAAGGCAAATCATGTCAAACACAACTTCCCCGGGGAACCTTTTCTTGATGGACTGCAGATACTCCCCAACCTTGGTGTCCCCAACCTTGCCCTGGTTGACCATATCTAGCAGAACTTGATCGGTGTCAAAGCCCACGCCCAGCCAGTTCTGCAAGAACTTTTCGGAGCGTTTGAAAATAAGCATCAGTATAACAGGGATAGTAATCACATTCAGCAAGGTCAGGATAAGCGGGTTGAAAAAGAAGTGGTTGTAAAAGGAATGGAATAATGCGGCCGTAAAAAACCCTGGAATAAACCCCCCCCATTTTCCCCAGATTTTCCGGTCTGTCATAGTTTTTGCAATGATTGCAAACAGGGTCATCGTGCCTCCATGCATAATGGCCGTACCAAACCCGCGGATGATAAATACAGTGAGATTTGTTTCCACACCCAAAACGTACACATAATAAAGGTTTTCAATGATGGCAAAGCCGGCACCAAGACCAAATCCATATATAGCCGCATCTATATTAAAGCCGATTTTGTTGGCACGAATGAGGTAAACAAGTATAGCGCCTTTAAATAATTCTTCCACGATCGGTGCACCGTAGCGTGAGTAGTATTTCCAAACATCATCCACATTTGCATTTAACTGCTTAGAAATATTTTCCACGACAGGATCATTTACGAAATAGGATATAATTGCAGCTAATGAGCCAATCCCAATTGCGATGAGCACGCTTTTGATATCCATCAGCTTATAGCTGTCCATAAATATAAACACCAAGAGCATGATGATAGCAGGCAGGAGACTGACCGCTATCTTAAGGATTAAATCAAGTTCCATGTTAATCCAGAATTTGGAGGGAGATCATTGTCTCCGGTTCAAAATCGTACCAGTTGGATTTTTCATCAATATATCCTCGGGCAACACCATAACCGATAGACAATGTGGAGCGCATATAAGAAAAAAGGACCAGGCGAATATCAATCTGTGCACCAAAATTTGTAAACTGTGTCATTATGTCGCCATCATCAGTATACGAATACATATCACTTCCCTGCAGAACAGACGAAAAAATTGACAGGCGGGCCCAATTTAGGTAGAAAAATGGTGTTCCCACATGACGGAACCTGAGCGGAGGCAAAATAAGTTCACCCATAACACGCACATAATTTGTGCCACCGATACTGGTTATGCCTGCGCCAGGGAAGGTATAATACTGTCGGTAGCGTTTTATACCCTGGTAATCAATCCAGTTGTTGCCAAAACCGCCGAAAAAGAACTCGCCAAAACCGCCGTTGGGATCAATCGAATGATCATCGCCAACCAGCGAATAACCGGCGGAGGTGCGAATCCAGATTGGTAAGTGATCGGTCATGGGCAACAGAAGACCATAGGAAAAATTCCCGTTAATCTTAGTGTACATTTTTTTTGTGCTGGCATCATGCGGAACATAGGTACTCGAAAATGAAAGCGAGGCGATACGTCCTTTTTCCTGATCAATCGATCCGAGTGTACGCCGGGCCTTATAATGGCTAAATGATAGATTCCCAGAAAAGAATTTATCAAAGGCTGCAACCTGATCCTGGTAATCCGGTAATTCTTCAAAGCCGCCGTATACACCCAGTCCTGTTGACATCTTAATCGGTAGTTCCTGGTCTATTGTCTTAGAAAAACTGGTGCGGAAAAAGGATCCTTTCCGGCTGCTGATAGTGGGGCCGAAAAGGTCGTAAAAATCAGAGGCATCTTTGCCTCCACTGAAAGTCCAGGATCCGGCTAGGGGCCCTGTAAGAACGTTCAGTTTCATGGTGCCCACAGCATGGACTTTCTGGTCTTTGGTGATTGTGTCCTGGGGAGAATAGGTAATGGTTAGGTCTCCTTTATTCAAGCCCAACTTGGACATAAAATTCATACGCATTCCGTAGGCCGGCCATTGGGGATCCTTGTATGCCTGCACAACCGGATAAATAGATGAAAGACCAAAGGTTGACATGGGGTTATAGTCGCCTTCATGTATAACGATTTTATCCAGATCCATGTCCGATGGCGCTTTGGTAGCCCACTCTTGAACAATGGGGTGCTTATCATAAATCTCCCATCCCAGGAAATCCACCGCGCTGACATCCTCAACTTCCCGGTTTGGAATCATCACTGGCATAAATCCTTCACCAGTGTAGCGCATTACAATCAGTGAATCGTTAGAATAGGGAATTGGGCGGAAGAATCCTGTCTCACAGTTGCTGACCGCCACAACTGTATCCTGTTCCGTATCATAGCGAAAAATATTGGATACCCCGGAGTAATAGGATGATCCATACTGATATTTCCCATCAGCGGAGAAAACAAAATTTTCGGGGGCGCTGCTATCAAAATCAAAGATCTGCTTACCGTTAAAATCACCCTTAAGCGCCTTGGACATTGGAATATGCATAAGTCTGTGAATGCCATTCATGTCCACCTTTACAACCGACAGAAGGCTGCCGTCCGGAGAAATGTCCATAGTGTGAACATCGTATTCATCAAATTGACCACCGTACCCAAATGTTTTGATTGATTTATAATCATCGTAGGGCGGTTCCAGTCGAATCACCGTTGAATAACCATCTGAATTACGGATACCCCACAGGGATTTATCCGCACGATTGAAAGCAAGGTGGCCGGAACGCAAGTCTTCAACCAAAAGCTTGACCTTTTTAGTGTTAACGTTTACCATCCACAGATCTCGCCAGTGGCCGTTGTCCATGGTGTAAAACAGGTCCCCACTTTCCGGATCAAAAGCAGCAGATGTAACAAAAAATATGGCAGCACCGTGAATGTCCGCTACTTTTTCCATTTTACCCGTAAGTACATCAACTGCAGCAATATGAGATACTTCAGCCGGGTAAAACACGCCTAGGTAAATCTTCCCTGATTTTTCATCGTAAAAGCCCTTTGATACCGAGCCCAAGCCCATATTGGATACAGGCCGAAAAGGTGTGGTTGGATACTTTCGTATCAACTCCAGATTTTTGGTTTGAAAATCCCGTTCCCAATCAATCCAATTTGCCCAAGCCTGATCAATGCTTATGCCGAACACTTTTTTAAACTGACTGGTGAAATAGGCTTTACTATCATCCGGGCGGGAAACCCATTCAATGAATTTCTCAGGCCCGTAGGTGTTGGCGGCATAACTGATGAATCGCGTACCATAGAGGTATGAATTAACACCAATTTGAAAATCGGTGGTTTTCCCTTCCGACTCCAGTCCAACAATATCATAAATAATTGCATTATCACGGACTTTAGTGCGAAAAACCATCTCATCATACGCGCCGAAAACACGGCCTTTGGTGTTGGCCATCCAGGATTCCATAAATACAGCTGAACCTTCATGGTACCAGCGCGGTGCATAGCGTCTCGGATTTGTAAGATAGCTATACATAATTGAGAGTGGATCATCAATGGATGTGGATACTTTCCCGCGAAATATACCGCGCCATAAGCGATCCCTCCTGTTGGGCATGTCTGTAGTCACAATATGTGTCAATTCATGATGCATAAGCCAGTTCATGCGCTCGCTGGCAGGCATAGTTTCATAAACATAATTAAAGGGACCGATCCCAATGTTCACATTGTTCTTGGGCAGTGCATCCGCACCACCATGACCAAAGTCACCAAAATCCTGCATCAGAATACTGATAGTCTCAATGGGGGTATATCCGAAGAGATTACGATGGAAATTATAGGAATTTGTAAAGGTGCTGACCAGCTGAGGCAGAAGGTATTTATGTAGCGGGCTGGTGTAAATTATATCAACATCCTCAGTTTCTGTTGTCTTCAACTGCCCTGCGGCTGGTGTCATCCAGACACCAATCCACAAGACTGTACATATGATATTTCGCATGATAATACTTTTCACAGGTTACCTCCTTGAGTTTGGGTGAATTTCGTCAGAATGGAAATCTAAAGTCAAACAGTATAAATAAAAGAAGGAGATGGTTCCCCATCTCCTTCTCACCCGAGCTCAGGCCTGTAGTAGGCCTTATGGCAATTATATAAATTGATTATTTTTAGGAGGGGCTAAAGCTCCTCCTAAAAATACACAAGCTTATCTTATCTTACCCTTCGGCAGTTTACCGGGGAATTCCCCTGATTCCATTCCTTTAATATCAAGCACCTTAAATGTGTTTTGAAATTCTGAGCTCTGGAGCATGTTTTTAAACTCCCCTGTGCTCAAAACATTCTGGAATTCAGAATTACCTAACATTGCGCCAAATTCAGCCGAACCGAGCATGGCTCCGAATTCAGCATTCCCAAGCAAAGCACGAAACTCAGCGTTACCTAGCATTGCATTGAATTCGGCATTGCTCATCAGAGCTGCAAATTCTGCACCGCTAGTAAGCGCCTTAAACTCAGAACCACTCATCATTGCTTCGAACTTACCCTTCGGCAGTTTACCGCGGAATTCCTCAGACTCCATTGCTTTAAAGAGACCGTCCATCTTTAGTGCTGCGCCGAATTCAGCATTACCCAAAAGTGCACCAAATTCAGGTGAAGCGAGCATTGCATTGAAGTCGGGACTTCCCAGCATTGCCTTAAACTCAGCGTTGCCCAGCATGGCCAGGAATTTGCCCTTCGGCATCTTGCCCCGGAATTCATCCATCTTCATTACCCCTTCAACGCCTCCAAGCTTTAATGCGGAACCAAATTCAGCATTACTCAAAAGCGCACCAAACTCAGGTGAAGCGAGCATTGCATTAAATTCGGAATGTGCCGCAAGGCTTCTAAACCCTTTGGACTGCAGTGCTTTTTTCATTTCACCATCGTCCACCATCTTAGCAAAGTCTATATTCTTTACCAGCGCATTAAACTCAGCTCCGCTGGCCAGCGCGCCGAATTTGCCTTTTGGCAGTCCTTCTTCGCTGATCCTCATCACTTTGTCCATGTCACCAATTTTCAGTGCAGAGCCGAATTCAGCATTATTCAAAAGTGCACCAAACTCAGGTGAGGCGAGCATTGCATTGAATTCTGCAGAACCCAACATCGCGCCGAATTTTCCCTTTGGCAGTCCTTCTTCGCTGATCCTCATCACTTTGTCCGCGTCACCAATTTTCAGTGCAGAGCCGAATTCAGCATTCCCAAGCAGGGCTTGAAATTCCCCGCTAGAGAGCATGCTCATAAATTCAGCATTCTGAGTCATGCTCTGAAATTCAGAGCTAGTTACGAGAGATTTGAACTCGTTGTCCTGCATGAGACGACTAACAGAAGCATCTCCTAATCGCACATCGCCTTTGTCAAACTGTCCTGTTGCGGCGCGACGTTTCCCGATTGTACCGGAAAAACCATCATCACCGGGAGGATAATTAACAACAACGAGCGCAAGAACTATAACTACAACACCTATGCCGATCAGCATGGGGGTGTTTTTTCTGCCGCCGCTGTCACTTAATTTACTTGCCATAATAGACCTCCTTATTTTATTTTGTCTATGTTCACAATAAAACCAAGTTATTATGGTTTTACTGTATTGGCAAGAAAATAAGGGTTTTAGGCCTAACTGCATGTGATGGGGAACACATAATAGTATTTTTTAATAAATCACTTTAAAATACCTTCACAACCATCTCTTAATCCTGTTTCCCTTTAAAGCTAACATTCTATAAATTGTGGGACTGTGAGTACCCACAAAACTGTCCATATTAACAACCAGCGCAATCAAATTGATACTGTACGGAAATTATTTGATGATTACAGCAAAGAAAACAAACTTACCGAAAAAACGTCGCACGATATTCAAATGGCGCTTGATGAACTACTTACAAACATTGTGAGCTATGGTTATGAGGATACAGATGAACACTGGATTGACGTACACTTCGGAGTCGATGACGGTGTGCTTAAAGTAGAAATTGTTGACGATTCAAAGCCATATAATATATTAGAACGGGATGATCCAGATATATCTCTATCTATGGAGGATAAACCAATAGGTGGACTGGGTGTTTTCCTGATAAAAAAACTTATGTCCAGTGTGGATTATTACACCAAAGAGGGAAAAAATCATTTAGTAATGACCAAAGAATTAGAATAAGGAAAAATCATTATGGAAATACGTGATAAAAAAGAAGGTGAGGTTGTAATTCTGGAACCGGTCGGTCGGATTGATACAAACACTGCCAGTGAATTTGAGGGCAAGATTGTAGAGGTAATGGATAATGGCGCGAGCAGGTTTGTGGTGGACCTGAAGGAAATTGACTACATTTCAAGTGCTGGGTTGAGGGTTTTCCTGATGGCAATCAAGAAATTAAAATCAATGGGTGGAAGTTTTATTATCTGTTCAATGAGCGATCATATTAAAGAAGTCTTCGATATTTCAGGCTTCACCCCCATTTTCACCATTACTGCAGACCAGGCCAGCGGGGTGGCGGCCGCCTAAACTTTTTGAACTACCGCTATGAGTGATCGACCCAGCCGCGAAGTTCGCAATCTGAACGCCCTTTTAGACGTGTCTAAGGCCCTGGGCGCGGAAATGAAACTAGATAACCTGCTACCAGTCATTATTAGCAAAACCACTGAAGTCATTGACGCTGAGAGAAGCAGTCTCTTCATCTATGATGAGGATACCAATGAAATGTGGAGCAAGGTAGCCGAAGGTATGGATTCAAAAGAAATCC
>ERZ651768.1157-NODE-1157-length-19576-cov-8.882302_pt1 | contig 19576 bp, 18 predicted proteins | sample MGYA00514754_ERZ651768 | MGnify/ENA metagenome assembly ERZ651768
ATATCAAGAACTTCATGGCTAAAAACGCGGCCGGTTATCTCGGTGCTGTGTCCGAAAAAGATCAAGGCGGTGAACTTGACTACGACGAACTGGCAGAGACCACTTTGTTACATGGCAGCCCGGACACAGTGATCCGGCGCCTTCAACAGTTACAGGAGATGACTGGCATCACGTCACTGGTCTTGCACTATCCACCTTACTACGGAATAGACAATACACTGAAAAGCCTGCGCCTGTTTGCAGAAGAAGTAATGCCGGCATTTAGAATTGAGACCACGGCCTAAGCGACAACCGACTGCGTACTAGAACCTCCGTTATTCAATTCAGTTAACGGCCCCAGTTCTTTCTCGACCATCGGCTTTATGTGGGTCTGGAATTTCTCGATCGATGTCAATGCCTTTTTAAAAGACGACGCGCCAACCTGGAAATGAAACATCATGTGCGAGGGGCGTGCCACGCGGATCTCGGTGCACAACCTTTCTGCAATCGTCTCACAATCCCCCACCAACAAATTCTCCGCGAGCTCGTCAATAGTCGGCTCGTTGTGTGCTGGCTGCTCAATCAGCATTGAACCATCCATAACCTCTTCTCGACGCCTTAGATTCGAAGCAAGTCTCGCCTGGTGTCGGGCGTTATCTACGTATTCAAGTGCCTCTTTATGGCTATCGACCACACACATAAACCGCTGTATACCCAGGGGCATCTGGCTAGGATCAAGCCCTTCAGCCACCCACGATTCCTCTATCGTCTGGCGCATATCTGACAGGTATTGAGCTCCCAACAACCGTCCTGTAATGAGAGGCACGTACCCACGCCGCGCTGCGATGCGGTGTATTACCGGGTTATCTCCGGCGAGCCAGACTTCTGGCCTACGGCCCACCGGCTGCGCACTAATATGTGTTTCGGGTAGCTGAAAATGCTCACCGTCAAACTTGAATGTTTCCTGAGTGAAGGCGAGATCAAACATATCCATGAACTCTTCCATGATCTTTTTCGACTTTTCCAGGCTCTTGCCAAAACGATCAAATTCATAAGGCTGGTAACCACTGCCAATACCCAGAATCAGTCGCCCGTCACACATGGCATCCGCCATACCGATTTCTGCAAGTAGCCGGACCGGGTCATACAGGGGTACGACAACCACAGCCGTACCCAATCGGATACGCTTAGTCGATGATGCGCAAAGTGCCACCATCATTAGTGGTGATGGGCATATACAATAATTTGAGAAATGATGTTCAGCGAACCAAGCAGTGTCATATCCGAGTTCGTCAGCCAATTGTGTCTGTTCAGTCGCTTCCTTGACCAATCGTTGAGCCGGTGCCGAAGATTCTCGATACCGGTATCCCATCAAATTGAAGATTCCAAATTCCATCGCATCAGTCCTCGTTTTCTGCAAGCTCGTACGGCTTATTATCACCTGCACCCGCTGCAAATCGATTCGTCCGGTAGTCATGTACCGAGATCGGTGCGTATCTCGGTAGATCGTCTGAATTGCAACAGGTCGGCAGGCACTCCACCATCGCATTGTAGCGCGGCCCCACAAAGAAGCCGATCGACAACCGCCTTGAATCCTCACCTGCATCGACGGGTGGTAACACTACCCTGTGAGCTGTAGAGACCAATCGATCATTGCTCCAGCGCATCAATAAATCACCAATGTTCAGAATAAACGAATCATCAACCGCCGGTGCGTCTATCCAGCCACCATCACGCTTCTTGATCTGAAGGCCGCCAGGCACCGGGTCATTACGCAGAATGGTCATCATCCCGACATCGGTATGCGCTCCGGCCCGTAATTGCCCCGGCTCAGCATCTCCCCTAACCGCTGGATAGTGCAACAATCTGAGCTGACTGGTGTGCGTGTGATCAAGAATATCTGCAAAGGTATCATCGGGAAGTGAAAGTGAAATTGCCAGAGCCTCAGCGAGAATTCGCATGAGGGTCTCCATACTGTTCCAGTAGGCGAGCATGCGAGAGCGCAGATTTTCTGGTGCAGTGGGCCAAAGATTGGGTGCAAAACTCGGATAGCTTGCAGGCCCTGTAAAGTAAGGTTCATCGGGAACACTATCCGGCCCCATGGCAAACACTTCCTTGTAATCGGGCGGACTGTCTCCACCGGCCATGCGAGCAAGCGTTTCCTCTCCATAGGGGATGTAGCCCCGGTTCTGATCATTCTTTGGTCGCCGGATGACCATTTTTTCTTCTAGCGGCAAATCAAAAAACCCCAGCGCGGTGTCCCGCAATGCAGTGCCAGTAATCGGGTCAATACCATGCCCGGCGACAACAGCAAAACCCAGTGTCTGGGCGGCCCAACCCAACTCCATTGCCGCCTGGGCCCTTGCGCCCGAATCACCCGAGATAAAGGGCGCCAGATCAATGACTGGAATGTGGTCTGTCATTTGCCAACAATCCTACCTTCAAAAAAACCTGTGTATCGTCTCTTCACCATCACGACACTGCGTGTTGTGTCACATTTCATCGCGAAACCTACCTATTGCACAGTGAAATTACCATAAACGCTCACTCGCCAAGGCGGCACCTTCTACCAGGGCGTCCAACTTGGCCCAGGCAATGTCTGGATCAACGGCGGGTCGCTCTGCAAAGGTTGCGAAGCCACAGTCGGCACCTGCGATTACTCGTTCTCGTCCGACTTTACTGGCATAAGCGCAGATCCGCTGTGCAACCAGTTCCGGATGCTCGATGAAATTGGAGGTTGAATCGATCACCCCTGGAATAATTATCTTTCCATCGGGTAGCGGATGACTGTCGAAAACAATCCACTCATGTCCATGGCGGGGGTTTGCTCCCTCGATAGAGATGGCCTGGGGTCGGGCCTTGTACACCAGATCAAGAATATCGGACAACTCTATGTCATGATGGTGTGGTCCGGAATAGTTCCCCCAGCACAGATGAAGGCGCATTGATTCTGGTGGGATATCTGCAGTCGCAGCATTAAGTACCTCGATGTGCCGGGCCGCAGTCTTTCGAAATTCAGCCACAGATTTTTTCCGATGGACTATATGACGACCCATAGCAAGGTCAGGGCAGTCCAGTTGCAGGACAGCGCCAGACGCAACAATGGCCTCGTACTCAGCTTTAAGAATTTCCGCCAGTGCTTCGAGATAGGCATCGTGGTCAGGATAGTACTGGTTCTGCAGAAATACCGTGACCACGCCTGGTGAGGATGCAGTCAGAAACCCTTCCATCGGCTGATGTTCGGTTACTGCCGCACTGAAGTTGGCGAGATCTTTAACCAGCACCGTATCATCACGCACTGAAAGCGGGCCATCACAAGCCGGCCCTTGCAGGCTGCGCTCTGTGCCGCCCTGTTCGACCAACCGGCGTGCATAGTTGATAAAATCCAATAGATCACCGGCTGCACGATTTTCTTGGGCGGTTCCATTGAAACCGTTCAGGCGGTCCTTGAGATAGGTCGCATAACTGATCTTGCTCATCTCGCCATCACTGACCAGATCAATTTTCGCAGCCACCTGACGGGCGACGACATCATCTACTGCAGCCAACACACACTGATCGAACGCTAACTGATCATAAGGATCACCCTGGTCTTTCTTGCGCAGCAATGCGATCAGGTTATCCGGTCTGGGTAAGCTGCCAACATGAGTTGTAAGAATTCGTTCAGTTGAAGTTTTCATCACTCAGGTTTTAACGGTCGCTTAGTTATTCCTCGAAACATACCAGGACAGCAGCATTTGCGATAACGATTGCATCGTCGCCAACTTCATTGGGCACTTCCAGGCCGCCCTGCCTGACTTCGACTGTGACCGAGCCGTACGGCAACTCTGCTGCAACAGCTTTCGAATCCACTGCACTGGGTTCAGTCACAGCGATAATCAGCGTGATCCGCATGTCTTCCCGCGACTTGTTCGTCGCCTGAAAAAAATGAAGGCTGGAGTGACGGATTGCATCCGAGACTGCCCGACGGGCCGCATTCGTATAATCTCGACCATGTACATCCACCCCCATACCCATTTCAGTCACATATCGTTTAAGCGCCATTCAATTTCACCTTTGTAAACGTATCGTAGAGCCAGCCACGTATTGGTCACTACATCATCCAGATTGATCCTAGGTCCCACCATCATAACAACCACCCGAAACACAACCCACCCATTGCCACGGTGCAGGGATCGCTCTACACTTGATGTCCGACGAACAACTTTCAAGGAGGTGATCACATGTCTAGTGATATGCGTATATTCCCAGTGGACTTTGGTGTTTTTTCGGAACTTAAGAGCAACCTCCTGAGCTAAGATCAGCACCCTATCCCGTGATAGTGTTCACTGGGATAACCAATCACGGCGCCCACTTCGGTGGGCGTCTTTTGTTGTGACTGCCGGTCGAGTCATGTCAAGCAGCCAGCCGGTGATTTAATCAAATACAATTTTCGGAAAATACATCGACACAACCCAATTGGGCTGGTCAACGATTTCGCTTATCCGGAGGTCTGCACACACACTGCAGAGCATATAGGCTTCAACGGCCGAGATACCCTGCTGCGAGCTCAATAAATCGATCATCCCACTCACGGCATCGCGAGCGCCCTGCATCAGATCAACTCCAATTCCTGTTGTAACCTGATAACCTTTCAGATCAAAATGGCTCGTAACGGGGCCTGCGGTCTCGTATCGCGGAAATGCCAAAGGCGTCTGTTTAATCAGTTCGAAACTCAGGCCCACAGACATCGGACTCTCGATTGCAGTGCCACAAACTTCTCCGTCACCCTGGGCCGCATGGGTGTCACCAATAGAGAACAAAGCACCCGCCACTTCTACCGGTAGGTACAACACACTGCCAGCGCAGAGATCGCGAATGTCCATGTTGCCTCCGACTCGACGCGGCGGCACGACACTGTGCAGTCCATCAGTCGCCGGTGCTACGCCAATCGTTCCACAAAACGGTTTCAACGGAATCCTGCCACCCGGCCCATAGGCAGCTGGTGACAAAGCATTCGGATCATAGCGCCAGGTGTGTAGCGCAGGCTCCGTAAACTGATCGGCCAGCAAACCAAATCCCGGGATGACTGCCGTCCAGCCCCAACCAGAGGGAACGAAATGATTGATGGTCACTTTGAGAATATCCCCCGGCTCGGCACCGTCGACCTGGATCGGACCAGTGACGGGATTGACCTTCTCAAAGTCGAGTAACGATACATCCTTAACCGTTGAATTGACTGTCAGTTGACCTCCTGATGAGTCAACCGTATCGATTTCCATCGAGTCACCCGGTGCCACAATCATCACTGGCTGGAATGCATTATCCCAACCAAAATGATGGTGTAAGGAATGAATGGTATGAGTCGCCGCCACAGTAAGCCCCCTCTAATAAACTTAGTTGTATTCTTCAGATATATTAGAGAGTACACTAGTTCGCTGACAATATGATTTTCGCGAACGACGCCTAATACTTACCCACAATAACAAACTTAAATGTGGGGTGAAAGATGCAATCAATACGACCACCGGGAGGATAACCTGAGTGGGCCAGGGACTGCTGGAAGTGAACAACCTTTCGGTTGAGTTTTCGACACCCATGGGTGTGGTGAAAGCTGTGGCTAACGTATCCTGGTCCCTAGAACGGGGTGAAATTCTAGCCATCGTTGGTGAATCCGGCAGTGGCAAATCAGTTACCGCCTTATCTATCCTGCAACTGATCACGACACCGCCAGGTCGTATCGTCAGTGGAGAAGTACTTTTCAATAATCAGGACCTTCTGCAACTCTCCGAAGACAGTATTAGATATATTCGAGGGCGCAAGATAAGCATGGTATTTCAGGAACCAATGACATCACTCAATCCGGTTCTGTCAATTGGTCGGCAAATAACCGAACAGATGAAACTACATCTTGGTCTTAATACAAACGAAGCAAACCAACGTGCGGTTGAGCTATTAAAGCGAGTCGGTATTTCTGAAGCCGAGGACAGACTCCACCAATATCCTCATCACTTCAGCGGTGGGATGCGCCAAAGAGTCATGATTGCCATGGCGTTGAGTTGCGACCCTGAAGTCATAATTGCAGATGAACCCACGACTGCGCTTGATGTCACTATCCAAGCGCAGATTCTTCAACTAATGCAGACATTATGCCGAGAAATGAATGTGGGGTTAGTTCTTATCACCCACAACTTGGGCGTCGTCGCACGCTATGCCGATCGTGTGAACGTCATGTATGCTGGACGGATAGTAGAGAATGCGGATGCTGAGATTATTTATGCTAATCCTAGGCACCCTTATACATACGGCTTGTTGAAGTCAGTACCACGATTAGATTCACCACGTGGCTCACCCCTCACCCCAATTCCAGGAAATCCTCCGGACTTGGTCGATCTTCCAGAGGGCTGTGCGTTTCAGCCACGCTGCCATATCAGTCAATCAGATTGTCTTAATTCTGTACCAGCGTTGATCTCAGCCGGACGAGCTCACACGGTTGCTTGTCTCTATGGCAACGAAAGACTTAAAGAATCCACGGCATGACCGAACACTCTCCAAACGAATACTCTGCTTCAACTGCACTTATTAAAGTGGAGAACCTAAAGAAAACATTCGCTGGATCCCGAGGGATTTTCTCTAGAACTCGTATAGGTGATGTTAAAGCTGTACAAGATGTGTCGTTTCAGATATCCCGAGGTGAGACGCTTGGGTTGGTCGGAGAATCAGGCTGCGGGAAGTCGACCATTGGCCGATGCATCCTCAAACTAGAAGAGCCAACCAGTGGTGCTGTACATTTTGACGGTCGGCGCATTGACACGTTAAACCCCACTGGATTAAGAGATTATCGAAGGCGCGCGCAGGCTGTTTTCCAGGACCCCTTCAGCTCTCTAAACCCCCGTATGACCGTAGAACAAATTGTTGGTGAACCTTTGCTGGTACACGGTGTTGAAAAAGATGCGCGGAAACGCCGCCAGAGCACGGCCAAAATACTGGACCTCTGTGGCTTACCCAAACGAATTCTGGACAGCTATCCCCACGAGATGAGCGGCGGCCAGCGTCAGCGAACAGGAATTGCACGCGCTCTAATGCTGAGCCCAGATTTTATTCTGTGCGATGAGGCCGTTTCTGCTCTTGATGTGTCGATCCAGGCACAAATTATCAAACTACTCGAAGATCTGCGAGATGAACTCGCGCTGACCTACCTTTTCATCGCACATGATCTGAGTATTGTCCGACATATCTCTCATCGTGTTGCAGTGATGTACCTGGGCCGATTAGTTGAACTTGCTGAATCTGATGAGCTTTTTGAAAATCCAAAACACCCATACACGCAAGCTTTGCTATCAGCCGTGCCAATTCCAGATCCCGCTGTCGAACGCACACGACGTCTGGAAATAATTGAGGGGGAAATTCCAAGTCCGGTTAACCCACCTAGTGGCTGCGTATTTCATCCGCGTTGTCCCCTCGCCGATGATACATGTCGCATGGGAGTACCAGACACAATAGATCTTGGTGCAGGGCATCTTGTGGCCTGCAAAAAGATAGACCAGCCTGAGCTACATTGATGCTTTGCGCTGGTATTTTTTTGAACCATAAATAAAGGAGGAAACAATGTCCAGCAAGAAATTTATAAACGATCCTCATGCGTTGTTGCAGAAGGAACTTGGAGACGCTTACGACTTTGACCGTGCTGATCCGATGGCGGGCCTAACGGCAGCCGACATGTCAGGCAACAAGCTGACGCGTCGAACAGTTCTTAGACTCATGGCAGCATCAGGAACACTCTCCGTAGCTAGCCTGTTACCTGGAATATTTACACCTGGTACAGCACAAGCTTCAGGCCCTTCCGGTGGTACGCTCCGTTGCGGCTGGGCGGGCACACCAGAACTGCCAACTCTGGACCCAGCCCAGATCAATATGGTACTGCTGTTTCAAGTCTCGTCGAATGTACTCAGTGGTCTAACGCATATCGATGCCGATCTTGTCTCCCGTGGTGATCTCGCAGAAAGTTGGGAGGTGACTGCTGGAGGTACCGATTATGTTTTCAAGCTCAGGCAAGGCGTCACTTTTCATAATGGAGACCCGTTTACAGCCGACGATGTTCTCTACACTTACAACCGTTCGAAAAATCCAGAAAAATCCATTCATTCACGGGTACTAAATAATGTCGAGTCAGTAGAAAAAATCGATGCCCACACCGTCCGATTCAAACTCGGAAAACCACAGGCCTCCTTTCTCACAAAGACTCTGGAACGTGCCAGTGGCCGCGCGATGACAATTGTCAGTGGCAACGCCATCGAAAGCATGGGTACTGCTCAATATGGCCTGACACCTGTTGGCACCGGTCCGTTTAAGGTTACAGAACATACCCTCGGTCAAGGTGTCGTACTGGAAAAGTTTCAAGATTATTATGACCCCGAACGACCCAAACTTGACAAGGTTATCATCACACCTATCAACGAAGCTGAACCTCTGGCTGCAGCCCTTGAAGCCGGTGACATTCAGCTGATCGGTGGCAACCCAGTCGCTCCCGAACTGGTTGATCGATTTGTCGAAAATCCTGACATTGTGGTTAATGAGATTGCCGGACCCGGCTTCCAGTCGGTGTGGATGAACCCCTGGCGTGATCCCTTTAAGGTCCCCGACTTCAGCAAGCCCGTCTCCGAATTGATGAAAGAGAAAGGCTTTAAAGTCAGATTAGCGATTGCCAAAGGTCTGGATCGGGAACGCTACATCAAGCAAGCACAGTTCGGACGCGCTATCCCTGCTTACGGCACGATCAATCCGGCAATGGGATACTATTTTGACAAGACCCTGCCGGAAACTAGTGGACAAAAATACGACCTGGAAGAAGCCAGGCAATTGCTTGCTGATGCTGGCTACCCAGATGGGAAGGGTTTTCCGGAACTACATTTGATCTGCACAGCAACCGCGAAGCGTGAGGTCACTGTTATCGCAAACATTCTGAAGAAAAATCTCAATATCACGGTTAAGCCAGCGGTCAAAGACTGGCCAGTTCTTCTCGAGCACTTTCAAAAAATGGACTTTGACATGCTCAGAGTTGGTAGCGGTGGAGATTATGATCCAGATGATGGGATCGTCGACTGGATGCAAACTTCTTCCAAGTTCAATGGCCGGAAACGAGATAAGGAAAAGATGCCTTTTGGCTTTTTCTCAGATCCAGAGGTCGACGCTTTGATTACTGAGCAGAGTGCAATGGCAGACATCGAAAAGCGGCGTGAGTTAATACACAAAATAGATCGATTAACGTCAGACAAGGTAGCATCAGTATTCCTTTATCATCCAATGGATATATTGGTTCATCACAAGTCGGTTAATTTTCCGGCAGTCAGCCGTATACCAGGTCTAGTCGATCTGGACCGGACCACTATTTCGTAATCCTTTGAATTGTGGGGCTCTCTAAGGAGAGCCTCACATTTTCAACTAATCGGGCCGTTTCAACACAGTGCTGCGTTATCTATTCCGTCGCCTGATTGGGGCTATTTTTGTCATGTGGGTAGTCGCTATGTTGGTATTTTTTATGATGCGAATTGTGCCTGGAGACCCATTTGAGGCAATGCTCTTTGATACCGGTGACCCAGCCGCGGCTGAACAACTAAGAAAAAAATTTGGCCTTGACCAGCCTGTATATATTCAGTACTTCAAATGGCAGTGGAACGTGCTCCATGGAGAGTTTGGCTTCTCAATTTACGGCAGCCATCAGCCCGTTGGACGTCTTATCGCGGAAGCGCTGCCAAGAACTTTGTCGCTTGCCGCACTCTCTTTCTTTCTCGCAATCTTGATTGCGGTGCCGGCGGGTATTATCGCTGCGACCCGACGCAACACTGGGGCCGACTATGCCGTCACTATTTTTGCCTTTATAGGGCTTTCAATGCCTGAATTCTGGGTTGCCATTCTACTGATTATCTTTTTCGCAGCCAACCTGCATTGGCTGCCCGCAATTGGCTACGTACCCCTTGCCAAAGGTTTTTGGCCATGGTTTTCCCATCTCATCCTGCCAGCTATCGCTGTTGGAACTGGGTTTTCAGCCATCATCGCCCGAATGATCCGTTCCGCAATGATCGAAGTGTTAAAAACAGACTACATGCGACTCGCAAAATCAAAAGGATTATCCCGCCAGGTTCTAACAATGTATCACGCGTTTCCAAACGCACTTATTCCCGTGGTTACTGTAGTGGGCATTGCATTCGCTCTGCTAATGGCTGGCGCAGTTGTAGTAGAAAATGTATTTGCTATCAAAGGCCTCGGGAGACTATTAATCCAAGGAATTCTTAATCGAGACTATCCGTTAGTACAAGGTACCATTTTGGTGGTATCGGGTATCTTCGTATTCAGTAACTTACTGGTAGACCTGCTGTACACAATCATTGATCCAAGAATTCGATACGAAAAATGAGTAATTCCACTATTGCTTCATCGGCATCGGTAATGCCTGGGCGACAGGGGTTCGCTCAACTTAGAACGTTAGTGTGGAGGGACAAAAAAGCCTTGGTTGGTTCTGTCGTTTTGACAATTTTCCTTATATCAGCAATTTTTGGCAACGTAATTTCTCCCTACGACCCTAGCGACATGGCATTTGACATGATGGAGTCACCCAGCTGGTCACACCCGTTGGGTACTGATGATTTGGGGCGAGATCTACTGAGCCGTATCATCGTTGGTACTCAGGTGTCCCTTTTTGTCGGAATATCGACAGTGGTTATAGCGCTTATTGCTGGGCTTATTCTAGGAGTACTTGCTGGATATCTAGGAGGTTGGGTAGACCATGTCATTATGCGATACATCGATTTACAGTGGGCATTCCCAAATTTCATAATTGCCGTTTATCTTGTCGCAGTATTTGGCACGGGGTTATCCAACGTCATCGTGGCAATTTCTCTCGCTTTTGTAGACGATTTTGCCCGGATTGCGCGAGGCATGGTGCTATCAATTAAAGAAGAACAATACGTTGCAGCCGCTCGCACCGTGGGTGTATCGGACATACGGATCATGTGGCGCCATATCCTTCCTAATGCAGCAGCACCGATTATTGTTCAAGCGACCGTTAGTATTTCATATGCAATACTCGGCGAGGCTAGTCTTTCTTTTCTGGGCCTGGGGGTTGATGCATCTACACCGACCTGGGGTCTGATCCTTGCTGACGGCCGAAGCTTTATTTCCCGCGCCTGGTGGTTAGGAATTTTCCCAGGATTGGCCATCATGCTGACAGTTTTGTCGATCAATTTCATCGGCGACACACTACGAGATTTCCTAGACGTACGAGAATCAACAGCGGTCGACTGACTGTGAATTTCGACCTAGAAAGTGCAGACATTGCAACGATTGCTCGCGCATTGTCGGATAGGGTTTTGTCTTCTGTGGAATTGACCGAAGCCTATATCTCAAGAATTGAACACCTCGATCCTCACATCAACGCGGTATTACACCATAACCCAACCGCACTCGAGACTGCTCAGCAGTCTGACCACGATCGGACAAAAGGACTGGTACGCGGACCTCTCCATGGTATACCGATCATGATCAAAGACAATCTGGATACTGGCGATTCCATGCCGACTACGGCAGGGTCCCTGGCACTTAAAGATCACTACCAGTCAAATGATGCGGACGTAGTGCGTAATTTGCGTGATGCAGGGGTTGTACTACTAGGAAAAACAAACCTTAGTGAATGGGCAAATTTCCGATCTACTCGATCCTCGAGCGGCTGGAGCAGTCTCGGCGGTCAGACACGAAACCCCTATGCGCTCGACCGCTCCCCTGGCGGGTCAAGTTCCGGATCAGGTGCTGCCGTCGCTGCGAGTCTGTGTGCAGGGGCTATAGGAACGGAGACGGATGGTTCAATTGTCGGTCCGTCCGCTATGAACGGTCTAGTCGGTATCAAGCCTACTGTCGGCTTAGTCAGCACACAAGGAATCATCCCAATTTCAAGCAGCCAGGATACGGCTGGTCCGATTACAAAAACAGTCGCCGATGCAGCAATAATTCTGGGCGCTATAACATCCTCCTCAAAAAGAGCAACCTCTGCAAACGGGCAATGCTCTACCGACTATACCCCTTACCTTAATCCAGCCGGTCTTAAACACAAGCGAATCGGGAGCTGGAGAGCATTCTTAGTCGAAACCGATGGCGTTGCCACCGTATTTGATGATGCGATTAGTGTAATTCAGTCTGCGGGTGCCGAAGTCGTTGAGCTAAATACCTTGCCATCACAACATGCGGTTCGAGAAAATGAAATGACTGTAATGTCCGCGGAATTCAAACACGGACTGAATGCTTACCTATCTGCTTTACCTCCATATTTTCCAAATAATCTAACTGAACTGATTGCCTTCAACCGAGAGCGTTCGCGAGAAGTGATGGCTTATTTCCAGCAAGAACTACTGGAAAGATCGGACTCATCATGTTCTATCTACGATCAGGAATATCGATCGGCTAGAAGCAAGTCAATACAATTGGTACGTACAAATGGAATGGACCCACATTTATCCCAGCAAAAACTTGACGCAATTCTTGTACCAACAACTTCCACTCCTTGGAAGATCGACTTAGTAAATGGTGACAATCGCAATGGATCAAGTGCCTATCTGGCCGCCGTTTCAGGTTATCCGAGTATTACCGTCCCAGCTGGCCATGTTCATGGGCTACCGGTTGGCGTCTCGTTCATCACTCGGCCGTGGCAAGAACCTGTACTGATCGAAATCGCCTATGCTTTCGAGCTCTTAACCCAAGTACGTCGACCACCAATTTTGAAATGACCATCTAAACGTAAGCGTGGAGTAAGCAAATGTCATTATTTACCACTCGACCGGAGATTGTTGGAACATTCGGGGTTGTCACATCGACCCATTGGTTAGCGAGCAGTGTGGGCATGCGAATGCTCGAACTGGGAGGCAATGCATTCGATGCCGCGGTTGCTACCGGATTTACATTGCAGGTGGTCGAGCCACATCTAAATGGACCCGGCGGTGAAGTACCTATCATCATAAGCGCAGCCAACTCAGATGAGGTTCAGGTGATCTGCGGACAAGGAGTTGCACCGATGGCCGCCAACGTGGGTTATTTCAAAAACCTCGGATTGTCCCTGATGCCAGGTACCGGGCTTCTACCTGCTGTCGTCCCTGGGGCTTTCGATGCCTGGATGATCATGCTGCGAGACTACGGTACTTTTGACCTTGAAACGGTTCTGGAACCGGCTATTGGCTATGCTCAATCAGGCTACCCGCTCGTGCCTGCGATCAGTACTGTCATCGATCAGATGCAGGAACTATTTTCCAGTCATTGGACCAGTTCCGGTCAAATTTATCTGACTCACGGCGTGCCCAAAGCTGGCACACTATTTTGCAACACTGACCTTGCTAAAACTTATCGTCGTCTCGTATCTGATTCAAAAAGCGCCGGTGGAAGTCGTGAACACAAAATTGAAGCAGCGCGAAATAGCTGGTACAGAGGATTTATCGCGGAGGCAATCGATAAATTCTGCTCGACAACCAAAGTCTTGGATACTACTGGACAGCACCACGCTGGTCTTCTGTGTGGCGACGACCTCGACCGATGGCAAGCCACTATTGAGGAACCGCTGACTTACGATTATCACGGTTACACCCTCTGTAAGACCAAGCCCTGGGGACAAGGACCAGTTGCATTGCAGCATCTCGCATTACTGAACCAATTCGACCTATCGCAGTTTAAACCTGAAGATCCCGAATTCATCCATTTGTTGGTCGAAACGTCGAAACTTGCTTTTGCTGATCGTGAAGCATTTTACGGTGATCCGAATTTTGTGGATGTCCCTATAGATGCCTTGCTGTCATCTCAATACAACGCCGACCGGAAGATCTTGATCGACAGTGAGGCTTCATTGTTGTTAAGACCGGGGCGAGTGCCAGGGTATGATCGGGAGGCAGTGACTCCATCTATAGATGCGAGTTCCTTAGAAACACCCGGGGAGGGTGAACCTACCGTTTCCAGCGCGATAGATGTCATGACCCGCGGAGAACGACGGGGTGACACCTGTCACCTAGATGTTATCGATCGGTGGGGCAATATGGTGTCTGCTACACCAAGCGGTGGTTGGCTCTCAAGTTCACCAGTTATCCCAGAACTGGGATTTCCGTTAACAACACGTGGTCAAATGTTCTGGTTAGATGAAAATGCTGCTGCCTCTATTGAGCCTGGCAAACGTCCCAGGACCACCTTAACTCCCTCACTGGCATTACGTGACGGGGAACCCTATATGGTATTCGGCACTCCCGGGGGCGACCAACAAGATCAGTGGTCGTTGCACGTATTTCTTAAACACGTGCATCACGGCATGAATTTACAACAAGCCATCGATTCACCTGATTTTCACACGAACCATTTTCCAAGTTCGTTTTATCCCCGACTAAGTCATCCCGGTCAAGTCACGATAGAGGGTCGATACGGTACATCTCTGGTCAACAAGTTGCGAGACCGAGGGCACAAGGTTGAGGTTGAAAACGACTGGAGCCTAGGCAGGTGTTCTGCGGCAGTTCGTGACGGGAATCTACTTCGTGCTGCCGCCAATCCCCGACAGATGCAGGGATATGCTGTCGGACGTTAGTAAATTTGAAAGCAAAACCTTTCTTCAGTTCAAACTGTCACTGATCATCGATGTCTCGTCCGGTACCACATCTGCCATGACCGTATTCCCAACAGAATCCAGCCTAGAATCAACAGAGAACCGCCTAGCGGAGTAAATTTGATAATAGGTTGAAATCCAGTCACGCTGTAAACCAGCAGGCTGCCGGAAAAAATAAACACACCCGCTGCAAGACACCAGCCGACCGACTGAAATTTCTGCGTCGGAAATCGTTCGACCAGTTGGGCGACTACGGCCAGACCCAGTGCATGGTAGAACAGGTAGTTCTCAGCCCGCTGAAAGCGACCCGCAGTATCCGGGTCTGTCAGAAGATCCTGCCACAAATGTGCACCCAGACTGCCTATCAGCAATGCCGAGGCTCCCAGAACAGCGGCCAGTATCAGGAAAATAGTCATGGATAGTACTGTCTCGGTTGACCCTGCGGTGTTAAAGCTGTGGCTGTTTCTCGACCTTCGGAATTGAGGATAAATCTTCGAGCCATGTCTGTGCCGAACGGCACCACACCTGCACTCTAGGTATCAACTCATTACGTTGAGTCACGGTACCCACCCGCAAGCCGAAGAACTTCGAATCATCATTCTCGGTTCGCGCGTAGATCCGGGTGCCGCATTCCGGACAAAACGCGAGTGCCCTCGGTGTACCGCTGTCAGCTATTTTCTGATAGGTCTTGAGTTCCCCTGATCGCAGCTGAAACTGGTTATCGGTAATGCCTACTACCACACCAAAGGCGGTGCCGGAATGGGTCTGACAATCCGTGCAGTGGCAAACCGCCACTTTTCCAGGGTCAACTTCTGCTTCGTAAGTAATGTATCCGCATAAACAACCGCCATCGATTTTCATTCAGCTCTCCTCAGACAAAGTAAGTAGAAGTCACCCTACTCAGCTACACAGTCGTTACTTTGGAAAAAGATTGTCGTGGTAACGACACTGTACTGGCTGAGCCGACTCAAACCCATTAGTTTTTGAGCGTTCGATCAAACAAGCTGTGCAACAGTTCCCAGTGACGTTCTGCCGCCCCTTTGTCGAACGCGGCTCGGTTGGGAAACACAAAACCATGGTGAGCACCATCGATCCACTCGCAATGGGCATTGGTCCCCGCCGCTTCGAACGTACTGACAAGCCGGTCGTAATGCGCCCGATCCACATAGGCATCATGCTCGGCTGCCATAACCAGGATTTCACCCTTCATTTCCACTGCCCGGGTGTGCGGAGAATCCTCGGCATCGACGGCAAGGCGCACCCCATGGATTGAAGCAGCCGACTTCACCACCTCGGGAAATTCTGCAGCGATCCATAACGCAAACGGTCCACTCATACAATATCCGGTAACACCAACCCGGTTGGCATCCGCAACAGCATCGGCTTCTGCATGGGCCAACATTGCAGCGGCATCCTGGGCAACGAGACGGTTATCCAGATTGGCCATCAACGAAAACATGTGTTCGGTACTGGCCGGGTCTTCCCGATGCACCGTGAACGAACGAGCATCGCGATAGTAAAGATTGGAAAGCATGACATAGTAGCCCGTTGCACTGACACGCCGGGCCATATCGTGCAATTCTTCACGCTTTCCAGGCGCATCAATCAAAAACAATACCACCGGATGTGGTCCACCGGACTCCGGGTGGGTGATGAAGGTGGCCATCTGGCCGTCATCAGTTGAAATATCAATGTTGTGTTCAATCATCCGTGGATCATACTCCTCGTGTAGTTAGGTCGTCTCAGGAACAATTCCTTTACAAATCCAGGCTGAGGCGAGAAAGGACCGGAACCCGTCTGGCTTGCCACTTAGAAACACATGCCGGACCTGCTCTTGCAGGGTTGCCCTGTGTTCAGGCGCAAGGCCCATCACCATGGAACCAGGAGACCCATCGCCACTCAGAAACGAAGACCAGTAATCTTCGAAATTTTCGTATTCAAACCGCATACTGATCGAGTCCTCCTCGATCTGCTCCAGACCTGCTCTTTCCCACATGGATTCAAGCTCACCCCCGGTCGTCATAGGCCGAAGTAGTGTGCGATCCCGATCGAATCCGAGCGCTGATGCCGTGTCGTAGAGCATCCTTAAATGGGACATTCCACCATAAGAATCCCACACGCAGGCCGCAATCAGCCCACCGGGCTTGACCACGCGACACATTTCCTGAACAGCCGGAAACGGATCCGGCATAAACTGGAGAACCAACTGGGAAACCGCTCGGTCGAAAGTGCTGTCCTCAAAGGGAAGTGCGGATCCATCGGCAACTTCAAACCGAATTCGTGCATCATCAGTACGGGATCTGGCAAACTCTACATAGACCTCACTGACGTCTATACCCACTATGGACTTATGATCACCGCGCTGCGCCAGTGTGAACGCCATGCTACCCGTACCACAGCCCAAATCCAGAATAGTTTGCCCGGATTCTTGACCGATATAGCTTAGAAATGAAGTCGCCAGCCGACTACTGAAACGACCCATGATCTGCTGATAGCCCTGCGCATTAACCGCTTTAAAGGTACTGACCATAGTTGCTGTACCGTAACTGAAAGATTTCCTCTCAAGACAGCTTGACTTATGCTCTTTCCGACATTTTGTTCAACGTCGGTATGAGTGGTGTTCTATAGCCTACGATCAGAACACTAAGCCGAATGAATTCGCGTACCCCGGGTCATTAGAAAGTCCTGATGCAGCACGTTGTCCACAAAATAATCCGATACCAGTGCTTCCATGTCCAGGCGTAACTGCGCCAGTTTATCGGGATCGTCACTGAGGACACTGACCAGTTTTGTCAGCGGGCCGGCATTTTGTTCATAAAATATCCTGGCGTGGGCTGGACTCAACACCGGGAACTGCAAACAAGCCATGTCGAAGGTCAGATTCTCGACCAGGCCGTCCAGCCGGTCAGAAACAATGGCAACATCACCCCACTGCCAAGGTGGTGAGACCCCGGGTGGGGGTGGAGGCCCATAGGTACCCAACAGCTTGAACATACGCCCCAACATCAGTTCCGGTGGCCAAGTTGAAAACGCCAGGGTCCCGCCGGGTTTCAAGACGCGGATCATCTCTTTCACTGTCACCTCCGGCTGTGGGCCGAACATATGGCCAAACTGGCTTAAAACAACGTCGAATGCGCTGTCCGCATAAGGCAAGGCTTCGACGTCTGCTTCTTCAAACTCAGTCTCAAGACCGGCTAGTCGTGCGTTCTCCCGAGCCCGTTCGAGCAATTGTGGTGTCAGATCAGCACCGGTCACAATCCCACCGGCGCGGGCGGCCGTCAAAGTCAGGACACCCGTCCCACAACCAACATCCAGCACACGATCACCTTTATTGATGCCGGCAAACCGTACCAGGTGCGGTGCAGCCGATCCGGTGAAACTCTCAAACGGCGCGAACGTAGACCACCCCTCTTTCGCGGCAGCCTTCATTTTGTCAATTGGATTCATAGGATCCTCTCAGCAAGTCAGCAATAGGTGAAGATGAGCTACTCATCCCTTAGCAGACCCGTGGTTTCGGTTCCAATCAGTATACTAAATGCTCGCATTACAGCCCCAAGCTAATTACGATTATCGCCTCGGTGGTGTAACATAACTCATGCAGGTTAGGTCTAACAATCAATCAACAATAGGAGGATGTAACTATGGCCGATGCCAATTATTTTGTAATTACCGTGGCAAAATGTGACCCCACTTATGTACCGACTGCGATGGGGCAGATCGGAAGTGTCATCGATGACCTTAAATCCAAGGCCGGTGCACTGGTTGTCCGAGCGGGGGTTATCGCGACCGGCGAACAAACGGGCTCACTCGCGTTGTTCCAGGCCTATGAAGGATTGGACGGGTTTGAGAAGGCGCTAGATATCTACGCAGCATCTTCGGATTACGCGGCAATGATGAGCAGCGGCAAAGTCAGCGTGGTCATGAGAAACATCCTCAAGATGCATTCAGTGCCCTTTGATCATAACACCAGTGAGACACCAAAATTTATAGTCCTAACTCGTGCTGCGGCGCCCCAGTCGTCTATCGACACAGTTACTCAGCTCGCTCCCATCTTTGCGGATAACGGCGCACTAACTCTCCGGTTCGGTACCCTTGTCACCGGCAGCAATGCTGGTAACCGACTGCTCGGCGTTACCTACCCATCGATGGACGCGATTGAAAAAACATATGATACATTGAGAGATGATGCGAACTACCAAGCAGCATTAGCTGATTTCAATATCAATCTGCGGGCAATTGTACGGGTTCTTATGTAAACGTATTCTCACAAAACATATACAAAACGACAAAGTCAACTTAAGCGGTGTAACCCGTCAAGGTTGCATCGCTTTTTTGTTGCCAATCGAAACTTACCCAGGTCGTAACAATGTACCTGAGTCGTGTCGACTCAAAGCCTTGAAGGAAAAACTACATCACTGGTAACGGGTGATCAGCTTGCTACCGAAAGACCGTCCACCTGATGCCGTGCAATTAGTTCGGCAACCAGGCCGCTGGCTTTGGCTTCCACGACAAAGTCGCGCAGGTAGGCCGCACTCGCGGTTCGACCGGAAGGAGTACCCACAGCCTGCTGTACCGCAGTAAACCGGCCATCGAGTATGCGCGCATTCTCAATCTGCGTTACATCAGTAAGCAAACGCGGTCTCAATCCAGCCAGAACGTCCAGTCCTTCGCTGACAAAAAGATCAAATGAACCGTCAATCCCTTCGGCTCTGACTAGCTCTGCATGCTGCAGATTTCGACTGAGATAAAGGTCATAAGCACTGCGCGCTGCTATCGCGATCCGGACGCCTGGCTGATCGACCTCCGTAATCGTCTGGATCTCTGAATGGCCAGACACCAGATACGTGGCCTCAATTTCAACGTACGGCTCGGTAAATTCGATGTGTTCAGCGCGAGCCGGTTCCACAGCGATCAGACCGATATCCCATACGCCCTCCACGGCGGCATCAGCCAGGGGCCCGGGTCGCTCAAACGGTACGTACGAAACACCCACGCCCAGAC
>ERZ651768.1161-NODE-1161-length-19552-cov-25.166881_pt1 | contig 19552 bp, 17 predicted proteins | sample MGYA00514754_ERZ651768 | MGnify/ENA metagenome assembly ERZ651768
CAGGCAGGATTTTAAAATATGGTTAGTCAGGATATTTTGATCATCAATCGTCTTGGGCTTCACGCACGTGCTGCGGCTCAATTGGTACGTTTGGCCAATGAATATCCTTGTGACATTCGCTTAGCTAAAGATGGACAGGTTAAAAACGCCAAATCAGTCATGGATGTCTTGATGCTTGGAGCTACTAAAGATACTACTCTCAAAGTCAGTGCTGATGGAGAGAAGGAGGAAGAAGCTTTGGTAGCGATAGCAGCCTTGTTTGGAGCATATTTTAATGAGTTGGAATGACGGAAATAATTACCGGAAAGACCAAAATTTACTGCATCATCGGTTATCCTGCAGAACATTCATTTTCGCCACGAATGCATAATGCAGTGTTTGCTGCATTAAATATGGATGCACGTTTTGTTGCGTTTTCGGTGAAACCTGATCAGCTTGGGGAAGCCCTTACTGGACTCAAAGCTTTGAATGTTGCCGGTTTCAATGTTACCGTTCCTCATAAAAGTTCCGTAATTCCTTATCTTGACGAAATCACACCACTTGCAAAAAAGATTGGCGCTGTCAACACAATTAGAAATGAGCAGGGGCTCCTCATAGGGACCAATACGGATATTTCCGGATTTATCCGCTCGCTTGGAAGCCTGAATTTTTCCCCAGAAAACAAATCGATTGCTCTCCTTGGTGCAGGCGGAGCCGCACGTGCCTTAGTAGCTGGGCTTGCTAATGCCGGTGCATCCAGGATTCTTATTCATAATCGTACTGCAGAGCGTGCTGAAAGTTTATTGACAGAATTTTCTCCAATTTTTCCGCAAACACAATTGGAATCAGTTACAGTGGAAACATTACAGGCAACTACTTTGGATTTGCTGGTCAACACGACCACAGTCGGCATGGAGTCAGGTGAAAGTCCGCTGGATTTAAGTCAATGTCAAGAAATAGAACATCTGGCTGACATTATTTATAGTCCTGCCCAGACAACACTGCTCAAACAAGCTGAGGAACTTGGTATTCCAGCTATTAATGGTTCAGGCATGTTACTCTACCAAGGCTGTGGGGCATTCACTTTTTGGACTGGAAAACAGGCTCCGGAAGCTGTGATGCAGGAGCAGCTGCTCGGCTGGAAAGAGTGAACTATACAGGTAACATCATGCATATCCCTTTTGAAGTTGATTCTCCCCAAAAAGACAAAAAATCCGCTTCAAAAACTCAAGAAATGAATGCCCCTGGTTTCAATAATTTTGAATCCCAAAGGGCACAAAAGCCTCTTACAGTAACACAGCTGACACGCCAGGTTGCGCTGCTGCTGGAAGGAAAATTTCGTTCCTTAACTGTGGAGGCTGAGCTTTCGAATGTTAAGAGAGCTTCCTCTGGCCATTGGTATTTCAGTCTTAAGGATGATCAGTCGCAAATACGCGGCGTGATGTTTCGGCAAGCAGCAAATAGTTTGCGCTTTGAACCGGAAAATGGTTTGGAAGTTATTGTTCGCGGACACCTCACTGTTTATCAGCAGCGTGGCGAATATCAAATCATGGTTTCCTCGATGGAGCCAAAAGGTCTGGGAGCACTTCAACTAGCCTTTGACCAAATGAAAGCCAAACTTGACGCGGACGGCTTGTTTGCTCCGGAACATAAGCAGTCCATCCCCTTTTTGCCTAGAAGAATAGGAATTGTCACTTCACCGACTGGTGCGGTGATACACGACATGCTGACGGTTCTGGAACACCGCTTTCCAGGGATTCCGGTTTTGTTGTTTCCTGTTCCGGTGCAGGGTGATTCAGCTCCACCGAAATTGGTGGAAGGACTCCAGCATTTGAACAAGATTCGTGATTCACAGCAGATAGACGTTTTGATTGTTGGCAGAGGCGGCGGATCAATGGAAGATTTGTGGGCTTTCAACGATGAAAAACTGGCAAGAGCAATTTTTTTGTTAGATATTCCTGTTATTTCAGCAGTTGGACATGAAACCGATTTCACAATTGCCGATTTTGTCAGTGATTTGCGTGCGCCGACGCCGTCTGCGGCAGTGGAATTGGCTGTTCCCAACAAACAAGATTTAATGCTCACGGTGAGTCAAAAGCAGGAGCAGCTGCAGCGAGCAATGTTTCAACAACTTGACCGTCTCAGTGAATATGTTGAAGCTGTACGCCAGCGCTTGGCTTCACCTGTTGCAATGGTAGAACAATTTAATCAGCGTGTGGATGACTTGGATTCTTTGCTTCAGGAGAGAACGAGGCGTCTGCTGGAAAATTTACTCAATCGCATCTCCAGTGTTGTCGATAAACTTTTACTTCTTAATCCCGGGCGTGAACTGCTGACGTATCAGCGTAGTGTGGAGCTTCTTCAGGATCGTTTAACGCGTGCCATAGGACTTTTTCACAAAAAGCGGGGTGATTCCGTGCAGCAACAGATGGACTTGCTGGACAGCCTTAGTCCGCTTTCGGTACTCCACCGGGGCTACAGTGTTACGCTAGACAAAAAAGGGAATTCATTGCGATCTGTAACAGAGGTTCATGCCGGAGATGAATTGCAGGTGCGATTGGATGATGGTACGCTTCAAACAAAAGTGACATCAGTTAAACCGGAACATAAAACCTGAGATATTTTGATGAAAATCGTCACTATTCCCTGTTTGCAGGACAATTTTGCATATTTGCTGATTTGTAAAAAAACAAAGGAAGCTGCCGTAGTAGATCCATCCGAGCAAGCACCTGTACGAAAAGCAGTTGAGCAGGAGGGTGTGAAGTTGACTACAATTCTCAACACGCATCACCATTGGGATCATGTGGGTGGCAACAAAGAATTGAAGGCACTTTACCCGGAATTAACAATTTACGGTCATGATTCCGACCGGGGGAGAATTCCAGAGCAGACTGAATTTTTGAAAAATGGAGATGGGGTTCGTTTTGGGGAGCAGAGCGGATCATTTTTACACAATCCTGGACACACTTCCGGAGCCATAACTTATGTTTTTGGTAAGACGGCTTTTACCGGAGACACCTTGTTTGCGGGAGGCTGTGGCCGACTTTTTGAAGGAACTCCGGCGCAAATGTATGATTCTTTGAATTTTAATATAGGCAGGCTTCCCGATGAAACTGAACTGTATTTCGGACACGAATACACAGAAGCCAACTTGCGATTTGCTTTGACAGTAGAACCCGGAAATGCAGAAATTCAAAAAAAACTGGCTGCCGTCACAGCTCTCCGCTCATCAGGAGCATTTTCCACCCCCACTACTATAGCTGTGGAGCGGCAAACCAATCCGTTTCTACGCTGCTATTCTGCTGAAATTCACACCACTCTAAAGTCCAAGGATCCAAATCATGATCTTTCGGAAAAGAATGTTTTTCGGACATTGCGTGAACTCAAAAATCATTTTTAACAAATGCTAGCAGCAGATCTCACGGAAAAACATGCCTTAAGGGTCACCTGGCTTGGTTTGTTTGCCAATCTTATTTTGGCGATTGCAAAAGGCTTCATTGGCACCATAGCCCATTCATCCGCTTTGATCGCAGACGCCGGCCATTCTGTTTCGGATTTGCTTTCTGACAGCATCACACTTTGGGCGGTGCACATGGCTGGTGTTCCGAAAGATAAAAATCATCCTTACGGACACGGAAAATTTGAAACAGTTGGTACTTTTATTGTTGCGATTTTTCTGCTCTTAACTGGAGTTGGAGTAGCCTGGCATGTTTTAAATAAAATAGATACGCCAGAGGTCCCGGGAACAGCAGCACTTTGGATGGCAGGTATCGCAATCTGTTTCAAAGAGGCGTTGTTTCATGTCACACGGATGGTTGGCAGACGCAGCGGAAGCCGTGTTTTGCTGGCAAATGCCTGGCATCACCGCTCAGATGCAATTTCTTCCGTGGCCGCACTTGTTGGAATTGGAGGTGCACAATGGGGGATTCCGTTAATGGATCCTATTGCCGGGGTACTGGTGGCGGGCCTGATTATTAAAACAGGAATTGACATCGGTTATGAAAGCATTCGGGAACTCACTGATGAGACTGTTGAAGAAGAAGTGATTAGTGAGTTGGGGCATATCCTGGCTGAAATTGATGGAGTGGATCACTTTCACGAAATGCGAGCTCGTAGAATGGGGCCGCAATTGCTGGTGGATTTACATATTGAAGTGGATAGTATGATGAGTATTTCTGCCGCACACCAGGTGGCAGAAAGAGTGCGTTTACGTATTTTAGATGAATTGCCTGCTGTTAACGAAGTGCTGGTTCATGTCGATGCAGAAGACGATTTTGTGGAGTCTAAAGGAGGGATAGAGGAAACAAAGGACATTGTTCTGATGCGGCCCCAGACTGAAATCGAAAGTGATGTCAAAAAAATACTCACTGAAATTCCTGAAATCCAGGGCATAACTCACATCTACTGTCACTATCTGAATCAAGAGTTGACTGTACAAGTAAACATTCTCCTTGATGAAGAAATGCAAATTCGTGATGCTCAGAAAATTGCTTCGAAGGCACGGATGAAAATTGAAGAAATTAAAGATATTGACGTTGCAGATTTGCATCTTGAACTCGATGACACTTTGTAGATAGCGCAGGTAGTTTTCTCCGAATTCCTTATCGGGAACAAATAAGGGGACAAAATACTTAATTATTGAGTGTAGTCGGCACAAAATCAATATTGAAGCATCTCATGCAGAGGTGTTTCATAAAACAGCGTGAACTTAGAAAGAGATACGATGTCCATAAGCTGATTTTGGTGCTGTGAGGGTTGGGGCTACGGTTCAAGGGGTAAAAGTGTAATGTTGGTTTATTGGTATTTTTGCTGTGTGCTTTCAGGGACTGAGAGCGTATACCTGTAAATTGCGGATCAATCTGTTCTTCCTGCGGGTTTCGATCTCACCTAAAAAACTTAAAGGCATCTGGAACCTCTCAGTAAAATCAGACAGTCCGCCTTGACATTCCTGCAATTCACAAACGAAAATGCTGGGCCTTCTTTTTACTTCCTCCAGCGGGCTCCACAAATTACGCTCCGGTTTTTCGATACTGTGCGGCCATGGCTGGTGTGGTAGATAGAATGACAAAGCGCCACTGAGCTGATATTCGCGTGAAACTATGAAAGCGATTTGAGGCATCCCTTTTTGTTCCAGCAACTGTTGAAGTTGTTCACCTGTTTTATCCCAATCAATTACACGAGTCAGGCGATCAGCGGAAACATCCATTGCGGTTTTTTGGATTAACTCGCCATATTCCTCAAACTCTGCTGGAGAAAGAAATTTTTGTAAATGCCGGCTATATTGTTCGGAACTGTAGAGACGCTTATCGTTATTTCTCAGTTTTACCAAAGTGGTTTCCTGAAGACCTTGATACTTTAAATAATCATAATTTTTCAATTCATAGGGCATCCAGTCAATCAATGGATTTAGCGCTTGAGTAACAACAATTCCGCTTAAAGCCAGATTGAAGGAAATTCCTGCTGCCAACAGAGCGTAAAGTGATTTTTTACGGAAGCGCTGCAGCAGTTCATTGCCCAGTAGAATTGCGATTCCCAGATAGGCCAGATTAGCCCAGTGCGGGTCAGAGATAGTGCCCTTGAGACTCATGAAGGTGAAAAACAGCAGTGGAAAGATGGAAAGCACTGCAATCACTGATTCGGGACGACTAGCTTGAACTAAACGGTCCCGCAGCCACCAGATTCCCAGACCTCCCATCAGGGCCCAAAGTGGAGAAAACAAGAGCAAATGCCCAAGAGTAAAATCTAAAGTGTTTTCACCAAAATCTGCTCCAGATGTGCCTTTTTCCAGTTGCCAGCGAAATGAGATCCAGTTGTGTTCAGCATTCCAGATAATTACCGGAATAAAAATTGCCAGTGAGACCATTCCGGCGACATAAAGCCATGGATTCAAAATCTCCTTGCGGGTTTTCCGGTAAAGCAAAAGATGCAGAAAAAGCCCCACATAAAAAAGCAGCATGATGTACTTGGAAAGTGCACCAAAACCGGCGGCAACTCCAATCCAGAGCAGCCAGTTTTTTGCCGGATGCTGATGAAAACGAATTAGCAGAAAAAGCGCGAAAATCCAGAAAATCAGAAAAGGCTGAGTGATGTGCAAAAAGATGCTGCCAAGAGTAAAATACGGCATGCTGCATAAAATCAGCAGCGTCACCAAGGCCGATTTTCGTCCGTACAAGCTAAACGTGCCGGCATAGACCAAGGCTAGAATACTCAGGGTAACCAGCTGTGAGCCGACCTCAAGGGCTGTTTCAGTATTTCCACCAATCAAGGTGATTCCCCGGATTAACCAGGCAATCATCGGTGGATGTTCATAATAAGAAAAGCTCAGATAGCGTGACCAGACCCAGTGGTCAAGCATATCCGGATGAGGATTCAAACTTTGATTAACTATAGCGAAAATCAAAAAATGAATGACAAGGATACCGAATGCAGGAGCGTGTTTCACGGATTTAAGGTTTACGGAATGGTGATTCGAGGGTCAAATGTTTAGAACAGGATCAAGCAAAAACCAAGGCTTGCAAATCAAGATGTTGTCTGGACCATTTTGCGAGCTGCATGCATAACCAAAGCCGATTTCCGCATTTCACAGGATCATCGTCCATGACCATCACATCATCGAAAAAGCCTGTAACAACCGGTTCAATCGAATGTAGTTGTTTCAAATATTTTTCAGGAGTCCAGCGTGTATTTTGATCAGAGTCGAGAATGGGCTGCAAAGCCGCAAAAAAGTTCTTTTCTTCAGGAAGTTTTAATGCCGACTCATCTATTTTTTCGACAATCTTGTTTGGATATTTTTTGCTAATATTTTCAGCACGGACGATTGCCTCGACGGATCTTTTGAAAATATCTGTTTCAAGATGTTGACCCAAAAAATCAGCAAACTGGAGTTGTTCAACTGGTAAAGCTCCGGATCCCCGGCTTTCTTGCGGCTGCTTTTTTCCCGGCTGGTTCTGGAGTACAGCTTCAATTAAATCGTAACGGATGCCACGCTCCTGCAGAAACCAACGTTGGCGCTGAAGAAGAAAATCAAGTAAATTCTCCTGCAATTTTGCATAGTCTAAATCCAGTTTTTGCTGCTCATTAAGTAGACGAATTGCTTCATATGTCAAATCTTCCGGGTCAAGACCAAGACCTAATCCTAAAATAAGCTGGATGATGCCCTGTGCCGTCCGCCGTAAAGCATAAGGATCTGCCGCGCCGGATGGTATCATGTCCAGTGAAAATGCTGTGGTCAGCAGATCCAGTTTATCTGCAAGTGCCACCGGAACGGTTTCAACGTCTTCCGGAAGAGAGTCTTTTGAGTTGCGCGGATGATAATGTTCCCGAATTCCACGGCAAACCAGATTGGCTTCATTTTTCAAATGAGCATATTTTTCACCCATTAGTCCCTGTAATTCCGGAAACTCATAAACAACTTGGGTCTCTAAATCAAACTTGCTCAGTTCTGCAATTCTATGCACGTGTTTTTGCTGAGTTATAGAAAGTTCAAGTTTTTGCGCAATGAAAACGCTTAGTTCCACAATTCGTTGAACCCGTTGATTCTGTGTGCCACGTTGCTGAAAAAACACAACCTTTTCTGCTTTACTTCTAAAATCCTCAAGCGCTCTCTTTTGGTCATCCAGATAAAAAAATCGTGCGTCGCTGAGTCTTGCGCGCAATACTTTTGCATTCCCGCGTCGTACAGTATCAAGTGCCTTGTCGTCGCCGTTACGTACCGTGACAAAGTGTGGAAGTAATTTACCTGCTCCAGAACTCTTACCTTCATTTGGATCTGTCGTGGAATGCGATCCTGTCGTTTTCTCAAAAACAGGAAAGTATCGCTGATGGACCGCCATACTGGTAATCAACACTTCACTGGGAAGATCTAGAAAATCCTCTTCAAAATTTCCTAAAAGCACGGTGGGCCACTCGACCAAATTTGTAACTTCTGTGAGCAGTTTTTCATCCAGTTCCACCTTGAAACCGTGTTTTTGCTCCAGTTTTTTCACTTGTGAAATAATGGATTCACGCCGTTTCTTAAAATCAGCCATCACATATAATTTCTCCAGCTGCTTTTCATAATCCGCAGCCTGACTGAACAATCTCTTGCCTGAACTCAAAAAGCGATGTCCACGGGCGTCATTTCCTGCTTCAACCATTTCCAGTTTGAGTGGTACAACGGCATCATTCCAAAGTGAAACGATCCAGCGAATCGGTCGAATGAAGCGCATTCGATATGAACCCCAGCGCATATTTTTTGGGAAATTGAGCTGAGAGATCCATTGTTCAGCCTCCTCTTGCAGCAGTTCTGGAACAGGCTTTCCCAGTTCCTGGCGCTGTACAAATAAATAGTCTTTTCCCTCAAATTCACGAATTTCCAGATCAGCTACATCAACCCCGTTTTTTGCTGCAAAGCCCTGCGCCGCTTTGCTCCAGTTATTTTCTGAATCTTTTGCAATTGCAGCCGGGGGACCTTTTAGTTCGATGATACGATCAGCCTGTTTTTCCGGAAGTCCCACCAGTGTCACTGCCAATCTTCTGGGAGTGGAAAAAGTACGAATATCATTAAAGCTCAACTGATGCTGTTCACACGTTTTGTTTGCCAAAGTTTTTAATTGTTCAACAGTGGGCAGGATCATTTGCGCCGGCATTTCTTCAAGTCCAATTTCCAGTAAATATGTATTCACAGAGCAGGTATAAATTATTAATTTTCAGGAGTTAGTTCTTCCACCCACTTCTGAGCAGCTTTACGGTCTTTCATCAGAGGAAAGGCCAGTTTGCAGCGTTCTTTGAGGAAAAGTTTAGCGATTTTTTGAGCAAGTGTGCGAACACGTCCGATGTATGAGGCACGTGCTGAAACGCTGATGGCGCCGGCCGCGTCAAGCTGATTAAAGGTGTGGGAACATTTTAAAACATAATCGTATGCCGGAAAAACCAGTTTTTCTGCGAGGGCACGTCCGGCCTCCTGTTCATAATCGTTGAACCAGCGGGACATCAATTCTGTGTCTGCAACTTCAAAAGTGTATTTTGAATGTTCAAACTCCGGCTGCCGGAAAATAGAGGCGTAGCTGATGCCTTTTGTGTATTCAAGGTCAAAAACGTCTTCAACATCCTGCAAATATGTCGCAATTCTTTCAATACCATAAGTCAACTCTGCAGAAACGGGCTGGCATTCAATTCCGCCTACCTGCTGAAAATATGTAAATTGAGTAACTTCCATACCGTCGAGCCAAATTTCCCAGCCCAGCCCCCAGGCTCCAAGAGTCGGTGCTTCCCAGTTATCTTCAACAAAACGAATATCGTGTTCCTGCGGATTGATTCCCAATGCTACCAAAGATGCCAGATAAAGCTCCTCCACATTATCAGGAGAAGGTTTCAAAATTACCTGATATTGATGATGCTGATAGAGGCGGCTAGGATTTTCACCATAACGACCATCAGCAGGACGTCTGGAAGGTTCGACGTAAGCTACATTCCATTCTTCCGGACCAAGCGCGCGAAGTGTCGTCATTGGATTCATGGTTCCAGCGCCGGTTTCTACGTCATACGGATTCATTAAGATACAACCCTGCTTACTCCAATAATCGTTCAGGAGCATGATGATCTCCTGTATAGTGTGTGAGCTTTTCATTCTGTCTTGTCAGGAAGGGTTTGAAATAATAGACGATCACGATATAAAAGTTGTTTAAGAGAAAGATGCAGCCAGCGTACTGCGAGTTGGTTTTTTTTATTATGGAGCAACCCTAAATTGGTTTTAAATTGTTTGATTATTTGTTTTTGCTCGCGGAAAACTGTTTCTGATTTTTTGCCTTGCTGAAGGGCTTGACAGCAAATATTTTCCAAATGTGTACGGGCTGCTGTTGTAATAATGATGGTCCCAGGTTTTAAATAAGAGAGAATCATTTTTGTATTAAGCTGAGTCAAATCTTCCGCATTCTGATACTTGAAGGGGTTGATCCAGAGTTTTCGCGTAATTTCGGTTAAACTGAGATTCAATTCAGCAGCAATATATTCATCTTTACAGAGCAATAATGCACTAGGAATTTTAATTTCCCCGGCATTTTCAACTGCGTTTCCCCAAATTAGGCTTGTGGACAATGCCTCGAGCAATCTTTTACTAAACGGTTCAATTTTCTTCAAAACATCCCGCTCCTGAGTATAGAGCATTTGGTTGCTTTCAGCTTGTTGAATTTTTGTTTCTGCATCTTTTACCTCATTCAATAAATTATCTCGTATTTTTTCGAACTCAACTTGCTGTAGTGGTGAGGAATCTAATTTTTTTTCCAATTGCAGATCATTCAAAAAAATAAAATGACCAAGCGGTTCAATAATTTGGTTCAAATCTTTACTCCAATCAATGTAATTGACTTGGAATTTTGTCTTGGGGAAATCATTCATTTTCAGCCAAACCCCTGAATCCTTCAATACCTGTTCAGAGGAACTCATTTCAGTGATTATTTTAACATTTGTGTGCCCGATTTCCTTTAATAATTTTTTCAGCAAAGCGTTGATTATCGAGTATTTGCATAAGCAATGAACCGGAGTTGAAGCGTGTTTGGAATACTCTTTTTTTTTGTTTAGCCACGTTTGATGTTCCTGGTTCATGCTTTCTATAAATCGTTTGAAAGGAGGATTTTTTATAGTACACTCGTCCAAGCGTATAACATGTTCGATTTTTGTTTTTTCAAATTTCAAGCTCTGAATGGAATTAAAAGGAATGCCTGGAAAAAGGTAGCAGCCTTTTTCCTCACGAAGTATTCCCACCACTTGTTCCGGATGAGCTACACTGCCACGCTTAAGCAAAAAGTCATGGAGCCATTCTTCTGGTGCAAGTTTAGTATTTTCTGTTTCTATTTTCTGAATGTTCTTAAAAGGAATGAGAGTATTGAGCGGGACTTCGCTTGGAGATTGCCGAACAAGAGTTCCGGAATTGTCTGTATAATCCATAGTCTTAAAGTCTGTACCCAATCGTATTCTAGGGAAACTACGGATGTGATGTGTCAGCAGTAATTCCGGGTCATAAATCTTAAACTGCATTTTGTTGACCAATTCAAAGACTGGCTGGAGTTTTAAGTATGAAGCAAAATCATTATATATTTTGTCAATCGCCATCAGGTGGCGGACATTTTTTTTGGACCTATTTTGCACCTCTTGTAGTAACTTTATGCAGGTTTCCGGAGTTTCAAAAGCTGCTGATGAAAATAAAATCCAGTCTGGTTTAAGCTTCACAATCCCTTCGGCTGCATCCGGAGATTCTTTTGAGCGGATTCCTGCTACCGAATCGGAAAGTGATTCACCGAACAGCGTAGAATTCAATTGATGTGAAACCTGTTTTTGGAGCCGTTTTACTAGCGAATTCCAGTGTGATCTGGCAAAACCTATGCCGACAAGTTGCATCGCGCAGATTAATTCAGACGGTTTGAGAGGCGAAAAAGATACGTAGTAATCATACCATGCTTTCGTGACGATGTAAATTTACTTGACTTCTGAAAGGACATAAATGGAGAATGACTGTTTTATAAATACGTTATTATGATTCAGAAAGTGGTCTGTGAGTGATCAAATCAAGGGGCTTTGCTTTGCATTACTTGCAATGCTCGGAGGAGGTCTTTATGCTATTCCATACCATCTAAGCTTAGAAACCGTTGATCCTCTTCCGGTAATCTGGGGAGTTTTTTTCTGGGCTTTTCTGTTTTCCCTTCCGGGAGCATGGCTTGCTCGGCAACGAATAAATTTTTCATGGAAAACCGTAAACATCACGCTTTTAACCTCATTAGCCGGTTTGCTGGGTAATTATTCCATTTGCCAAGCATTAAATCTAGCTTCTCCGACCTTGCTGATTTTATTGACCCGCAGTGAAATCATTATTGCGATGCTCCTCAGTTGGTTGTTTTTGAAAGAGATAATTTCTGTTCGAGTTTGGATGTCTGTGGTGGCGATTATAGCAGGCATAATCGTTATGAAACTGGATTCCTTGAGTTTCGAGCTTACAAACTGGTCTGCAATCCTGTGGGCGATTTGTACAGCATTCAGTTTTGCGGTGATGGTTGTTTTGGCTAAAAGCATTATTCATGAAATCAATCCTCAGGTTTTAAATGCTTCCCGTTTAGCGCTAGGACTTGTAATACTCTGGAGTTTGGCGGAAGTGAGAAGTGGTGTTGCTGTTTTGCAAGTCACCGAGTGGAAATGGTTAGCGCTTGCTGCCTTTTGCGGACCATTTTTGGGGCGAGTTTCTTATAACTATGCTTTGCGTTACCTCACTGTTTCCAAGTTAGTCATCATTAGTTCTTTTTCACCAGTAACGACTCTTATATTTGAGTTTCTTGTTTTCGGAACACTCATCAGTTGGTTTGAAGCATTGGGCGGTACAATTATGCTTGCAGGAATTCTCTGGGTTTTCCTGCCGGGACTGCGCCAAAATGTTAAAATAGCCGCAAGTTGAAAGAAGAGGGAAAATGATTAAGAATCTTTCCTTCACTGAAGTAAGTTACTTGTTTGTCACATGAGTGAAGATAGTCCGCTGCGGGATCGGGGACCTTGATACCGGATCAAGTCAGGGACGACAAAAGAAATATTTTTTCAGTTAGACCTACATAAAATTAGTCTGAATTCAATGGAAATATTAATTCTGGGAGGCGGTGTTGTTGGAGTGACTACTGCCTACCAACTGGTTAAAGACGGACACCAAGTGAAGGTGATTGACCTTCAACCTCCGGGAATGGGCGGGGCGAGTTATGGTAACGCCGGGCTGATTGCCACCGGACATTCTATTGCCTGGGGCTCTCCTAAAGCTCTCAAAATATGGTTCGACTCGATATTTCAACAAGATCCTGTTTTCCGCATGAAATTCCAGGCTGATTCTCAATTTATTCGTTGGGGGCTGAAATTTCTGTCGCAATGTACTGAACAGAAGGCTAAAAAAAATTCTTTGGCCAAACATAAAATTTCTGCATATTCTCAAAAAATACTTAACGAAGTCGTGGAAGAAACCAGTATCCAATACGAGCGAAATGCAAAAGGTTTGTTTTATCTTTATCGAAATCCGCAAGTCATGGCAGCAGGCGCTCATCACCTACGTTTATTGCAGGAGGCTGGACAAACAATGGAAACTGCTGACAAAGAACGTGCACTGGAAATAATTCCGGAGTTGGCGGATTCACAGGATCAGATTGCCGGCGGCGTTTTTTCACCTTCAGATGAGTCCGGAGATTCCAGATTATTCACCGAACACTTGATGGAAGTCTGCAGGGGAATAGGTGGCACTTTTGAATCCGGAGTATCTATTGAGAGGCTTGAATCTTCAGGGGACAAAATCAAACGTGTTGTCACCAACCGCGGTACTTACACTGCAGATCATTATGTGCTCTGTTTAGGTGCATGGAGTCCTTTGCTGGTACGTGATTCGTTGAGGGTCTGGCTCTCTATTTATCCGGTTAAAGGTTACTCGATCACAATTCCAGTTGAAAAAGATCATACTCCTCCACGGATTGGAGGATTGCATGAAGAAGATTTGCTGGGATTTGCACCAATGGGCGATCATTTCAGGGTCAGTTCTGTCTCGGAATTTACCGGTTATGACATTGGGCATACTCCGGAAGATTTTGAGCACATTCTGAGCACCTCAAAAAAACTTTTTCCAAATGCTGGAAATTACGAAAAAGCCGAATTCTGGTCAGGACTACGCCCCATGACACCGGAAGGCACGCCAATTCTCGGAAGAGGGCGGCACTCAAATTTATTTTACAACACAGGGCACGGGCATCTGGGCTGGACTATGTCATGTGGAACAGCACGTATTACGGCCGATTTGATTGCCGGAAAAACTCCTGAAATTTCAACTGAAAATATGGGAATACGTTGAGGTTGAGCTTCAACGAAACCAAATTTCTCAATGGTCTGTAATTTTTCAGATTTATCAAGTTTCAAATACATAAGTCCAGGTAGCATCGACAAGGGTGTGGCGCCGTTCACAATCCTGCAGCTGATCGGCCTGATCTTTGTGATCATATTTCCTACTCTCGTGACTTGGTTACCCTCGGTTGCTTATTGATTTGAAACTGAATAAAGATAGATTGCTTGTCAAGGTGCATGCATATACAAGTATCATTAATTTTTTCGTAAGACTTCTACAGTAAATCCAGTGCGCCGCTTCTCTGGATTTGCTGAAGTGGGGGAGAATCTTGATGAAAACAACGCGGCCCATTAAGCATGCCGATGCATGTTCTGCGGCAACCGCTTCAAGTGTGATAACTGTTACGATGTCTGCCCGGATAAAACGCCATTACCAAACTGGGGCAGGATCAGCGTTTTGAGTTCAAATATGATTAACGTAAGTGATGTGGTATATATGTGCTATGGTTTGCAGCTGCAGTGCCATCCGAATGTAAGCAGAGAGTATCTGAGACTCATGGGAATGAGGAATGGATCGCCTTTGTTCCTGAAAAAAACTAATGATTGAGAAGTGATGAAGCGTCCTCGCAGTAATCAGGAAAAGCCTGAAGCAATCTATTATTACGGAACCTGCCTTGCGGATCTGCTTTACTCGGAGGCAGGCATGGCAGGGATCCGGTTGCTCCAGGGTGAAGGCGTGCGGGTGATTTTCCCAAGGCATCAGACCTGCTGCGGCCAGCCCGCTTTCAATTCAGGTTTTCAGGATGAAGCGCGTGAAGTCGCGGAGCAGCAGATCAAGCAATTTCCAAAGAACATTCCGATCGTGGTTCCTTCAGGTTCCTGCGGGGCGATGATGACACGTCACTATCAGGGACTTTTCGAGGGTCTTCCGCTGCATGAAGAAGCACAAGCGTTTTCAGATAGGATCTTTGAACTGAGTGAGTTCCTGGTGAATGTACTCAAAATCAAACTGGCGGATCTCGGTGCACCGGTGAAAGTTACCTGGCACAGTTCCTGTCATGCAAAGCGCGAATTCGGTCTTGGGGATGAAGCCAAACAGCTACTTCGTCAGTTGAAGAACGTGGAATTGGTGGAACTGGAACGTGAGGATGAGTGCTGTGGCTTCGGCGGAACTTTCTCGGTAAAGCACTCGGAGATTTCCGGTGAGATGGTGCTGGACAAGACAAGGGATGTATTGCAGACCGGTGCAGATTTTCTATTGAGCACAGACTGCGGCTGCCTGATGAACATCAACGGAGCCTTGGAAAATCAGGGGTCTCGAGTTCAGGTAGAGCATTTTGCCTCTTTTCTATGGAACAGAACCCATGCCTCCTGAAACGATGCCACACCAAACTCTTTCCGAGAAGTCATTTCTCGAAGACACAGCCAAGGCACTGAAAGACCCTCAGCTGCGACGTAACTTCAAACGGGCCATGTCCGGTTTGGTGGCGAAGCGCCGCAACGTGTTTCCCAATGCATCCGAGTTTGAAGGACTGAGGGAGCAGGCCAGCGCGGTTAGACGCAAGACCCTCTCAAGACTGCCAGAATTACTGGAACTGCTCGAGTTCAACTGTGAACGGAACGGAATCCGGGTTCACTGGGCGGAGACGACCGAGGAGGCGAACAGAATTGTTCTAGATATTGCCAATGAGGCCGAGGTCCGCCTGGCAGTGAAGGGGAAATCTATGGTTTCGGAGGAGATGGGGCTCAATGCCTTCCTTGAAGAACATGGTATCGAGGCAATTGAATCAGATCTAGGCGAGTACATCATTCAAGTAGATAAAGAACTTCCCTCTCACATCATCATGCCTGCGATTCACAAGAACCGGGAGGAGATCTCTAAGCTATTTCAAGAAAAGGTGGATTCGAACAGCACTAGTGAGACTGCCGAGGAGATGACTGCGACAGCACGCAAGATCCTGCGCAAAAAATTCCATGATGCAGATATGGGCCTCTCCGGGGTCAATTTTGCTGTGGCTGAAACGGGGACCCTCTGTCTCGTCGAGAATGAGGGCAATGGACGCTTCTGCACCACCCTACCAAAGATTCACGTAGCACTGATGGGGATAGAGAAAGTGGTGGAATCCCTTCAGGATCTGCCCCCTCTTCTGACCACACTCACGGGCTCCGCCACTGGACAGCCGATCACCACTTACTTCAACATGATCAGCGGTCCCAGGCGTGAAGGAGAGAAGGACGGACCACACGAAGTACATCTGGTGCTGCTGGATAACGGGCGCAGCAAAATGTACGAGGATGAACTACTGCGTGAAACTCTACTCTGCATCCGCTGCGGTGCCTGTATGAACCACTGTCCAGTGTATACACGGATCGGAGGTCATGCCTACAACACCGTCTATCCTGGACCAATCGGCAAGATCCTGACACCGCAGATCAAGGGGATTGAAAACGCAGGATATCTTGCCAATGCCTCCAGCCTCTGTGGTGCCTGTGTTGAGGTGTGTCCGGTGCAGATTCCCATCACCGAAATTCTCCTGAGACTGCGTCATAATTGGACTCGTCAAAATAAAAAGCGACATTGGACGGATAAAAACCGGCTAGAACTGCTGATCTGGAATGGTTGGAAGCAGGTTTTCAGTAAACCTGGACTTTATCGGATTCAAGCAGGCCTTCTGGGGCGTTTGGGAAATCTGCTTCCAAAACAAACCCCGATTTTGAGTCGCTGGGCTCGTTTTCGAAGCCTGCCGCGATTTTCAAAAAAATCACTTCATCGTCTTGTCGAAGAAGAAGGAATCGATCATGAGTGAATCTGTCTCCCAACGCTCCCGAATCATGAAACGCCTGACAACGATCCATTCCCGGAGTCAGTTTGCTGAGTTCCGTCCGATGAAGCAGCCGAATCCTCCTTCATGGACCCTCAAAGAAAAAATATCTCGTCTCAAAAGCACAATGGAAGCAGTCCACACTGAGGTTCTGCTGTGCAATGACCTGGACTTCAGCAGTGTTTTCCAGAGGGTGGTGGAAGAAAAAGGGATCGGTCGTTTGCTTTACGCGAGGAATACAGCCTTAGGTAGTCAGATCTATTTGATGAAGGAACGTACTCCCAATAAACTGCCCGAACTGGCAACTTATGACGAAAGCATTGAAAACTGGAAGGAACAATTGTTTTCCGTGGATGCCTCAGTTACAGAAACTCGCGGTGGTATCGCTGAAACCGGTTCGCTGATTCTGTGGCCTACGGAAGAGGAACCAAGATTGATGTCGCTTGTGCCGCCGATCCATCTGGCAGTGCTCAAGGCGGAAACAATCCATCATAATTTCTCAGAGGTCATCCAGAAAGAAAAATGGTCGGAGCAGATGCCTACCAATGCCCTGCTGATATCAGGTCCATCGAAAACTGCAGACATAGAGCAGACGCTGGTCTATGGTGTCCACGGCCCCAGTCAATTGGTAGTTTTTGTGATTCAATCCAACTGAATCCTTTGTTCGGCACAATCCTTCAGTTCAGCGACGGGACCTATAGTACCTTGTGGATAGTGGATCTTGTAAAAACTCACGATATCAATACTATTGCTTCTGCAAATTCCACACGCGCATGTTGCCTTGAAGATCTTTTAGAAACTTCGAGGATGCCCATACAGGACAATGAAAAAGAAGTTGGGTCAACGCGGGTTCTTGGTCAAATCCTATTTCCAAAAACATTTCGCCACTTGGTTTCAAAAGGCCGGGTACCATTTCGAGTAAATAACGGTAAAAACGCAAACCATCCGGACCTCCGTCCAATGCGACGCAAGGTTCATATTCCGAGACTTCGGTTTGTAGTGTAGGAATGTCGCCGGTAGGAATATAGGGCGGATTACTGACGATGAAATCCAGTTGTGTTTCCGGGTCAAGTGCTGAAAATAAATCGCTCTCTACAAGTTGCACATCGTTATTACGTTGTGACAGCAGGGATTTATGGCGTTGCAAATTTCCAGAAGCGACGGCTAAAGCCTCTGCCGAACAATCGACGGAAATGATATGCAAGTTCTGTAGTTCTGCACAAAGGGCCAAAGGAATTGCAGCACTTCCAGTACCCAGTTCAGCAATTTGGCACGTTTCATCCGGATGTCCGTTTTGCCATTTCCTGATATGCTCTGATGTAATTTTAACGAGTGTTTCTGTGTCTGGACGTGGAATTAAGGTTGCTTTGTTTACTTCAAGTGTCAGTGACCAGAACTCTTTTTCTCCTGTCAAATACGCAACAGGACAACCCGCCTCGCGTTGTTGCACTAACTTCTTATATGCTCCTCGTTCCGTTTCATCCAAGGGTTGGTCTAACCTAAGATAAAGATCTAAGCGGGAGCAGCGCAGGACATTTGCCAGCAATAGTTCCGCATCTAATCGTGGAGTACCTGGACACATTTTTTCAAAATGCCCCTGTGTCCAATTCAAAATGCGTTCAATAGTCCATTGATTACTGGTCACGGTATAGTGGTTACAGTTTTTCGTTATTTATTATTTTTCAAAGCCGTGTGAGCGTCCAATATTATTCTGTGCGTATTTTCCCAATCGAGGCATGCGTCTGTCACAGAAACACCATACTTCATTTTAGGTTTGATTAGCTGATTCCCACCGTTAATGTTACTTTCAATCATTGTCCCAATGATGGATTGGTCACCGTCTTTTATTTGCATGATTGTGTTTCTAAGGACCAGTTCCTGACGAGATGGATCTTTACCCGAGTTCGCATGGTTGCAGTCAATCATGATAGCCTTGGGTAGACCTCCGGAGGCAAGAGCATCTGCCGCAATGTGGACGGAAACTGCATCGTAATTAGGGCCGTTGTTTCCGCCCCGCAAAACTAGGTGAACGTGAGGATTGCCCGATGTTTGGATAACAGAGGAGATTCCCTCTGGATTGATACCGAGAAAATGATGTTGTTGCAAAGCGGAATTCATGGCATTTAGCGCTACATTCAATCCTCCATCCGTTCCATTTTTAAAACCAACGGGCATTGACAAGCCGCTCGCCATTTCCCGATGTGTTTGGGATTCAGTGGTCCGTGCGCCTATTGCACTCCAGGAAATCAGGTCTGCCAAATATTGCGGTGTGATAGGATCAAGAGTTTCAGTGGCGCAAGGCAAACCTAAATTATTGGTTTCCAGCAAAATCTTACGCGCGAGCTCTATGCCCTTATTTATTTTGTGGCTGCCGTCTAAGTCGGGATCGTTGATCAGTCCTTTCCAACCGACTGTCGTACGCGGTTTTTCAAAATAGACACGCATCACAATCAGAATAGTTTCTGAAACTTCAACTGCAAGTTTCTTCAGACGTAAAGCATAATCACGTGCTGCCTCAGGGTCGTGAATGGAGCAGGGGCCGACAATCATTAGCAGTCGTCTTTCCTCACCGGCTAAAACTCGTTTTATTGTATTCCTGGCTTGAATGACTGTGTCAGCAGCATTCTCTGAAACCGGCAACTTTTCTTTAAGTTTTTTTGGAGAGGTTAACGGAAAAACGTCAACAATATTCAGGTTTTCAGTGCGTTTCATGAATTACAGTTTCAGTTCAGAATTGAAATTGTTATGTTAAAAAAATACGTCCGAGATTAATCTGAAAAAACAGATTAGCTCTAATGAGTTTTATGCAAAATATAAAAATTTCTCGAAGTTAACTTCAGGCAGGTGGTCGGAGCGACTGGATTTGAACCAGCGACCGCACGCCCCCCAGGCGTGTGCGCTACCAGGCTGCGCTACGCTCCGAC
>ERZ651768.1162-NODE-1162-length-19550-cov-6.940995_pt1 | contig 19550 bp, 16 predicted proteins | sample MGYA00514754_ERZ651768 | MGnify/ENA metagenome assembly ERZ651768
GTACCTTTATAATGTCATAATTTCAAACATTTTTGTAACGCTAACAAAAAATGTTTATTATTGTTGCTGCATGTGGTCATGCATTAACATTTTCACGGGAATGACAACAATATGCGTTAATGTAAGGTTCTACTACCGGTACATTGAATATTGCGAGTGCAAACATTTTAAAAGCTGAAGTGTGAAGTGAATATTGTTAGGTGACTTACTATTAGCTTGATAACCTCATGCGGCATCATTTAGCATTCAGTGTCATCTAAACGAAAAAGTCGTTCAATCAAATTTTGCAACTATCAAAAATAACATGTCAGCAGAAACAATTCTCCAAGATATCACAGAATCAATGCCGCTCTCAAAAACTGTACTTGATTTGAGCTCAAGCGGACAGGGATTCGGATTAATCATTGTTGACGAGGTCAACGGTTTTGCCACCGTCGGAGCAGGAAATCTTGCTCCTCCAGTTCCCAATGAGCAGGTATCTGTTATGGTTTCCGAAACAGACCGACTGGCACGTTCTTTCACAAAACAAGCTATGCCTATATTGGCATTTCTGGATACGCACGATTCTGGTAATCCACAACCACCTTATCCGCCACATTGCGAACGTGGTACAGGTGAGGAGGAATTAGTTCCTGAACTGAAGTGGCTTGAAAAAGAACCTCAAGCAACATTAGTGCGCAAGGACTGTATTAACGGTTTCATCGGTTCGTTTCAGCAGGACGGTTCTAATGCAGTCACTGATTGGGTCAAAGGAAATAATGTGGTGAATGTTCTGGTAGTTGGAATTTGCACAGACATCTGTGTAATGGATTTTGTGCTGACACTGCTTTCAGCCCGCAATCACGGGATGCTTCCAAGTTTAAAAGAAGTGGTAGTTTATGATAAGGGTTGCTCTACCTACAACCTGCCCAGAAATGTTGTTGAGGAAATCGGACTGCCGCCCAGCGCAAGCCACCCTCAAGACATCACTCATTACATGGGACTCTACTTTATGGCCTCACGCGGTGCTCAACTGGCACATAGTGTTCTTGTATGAAAATGTTGTTTTCTGCTATAAAATTTTTTATACCGTCAGGTATGCATTCCTGACGTCTTCATCTTCCGCTAGGTCTTTCATAGTTCCTTCGTAACGGATATGCCCTTTTTCGATAATGTAAACCCTGTCTGCGAGTTTTGTTGCGAAGCGTAAATTTTGCTCAGAAAGGATGATAGTGAGTCCTTCACGTTTCAATTCGTGAATGGTTGCGGTCATTTGTTGGACGATTACAGGCGCAAGTCCTTCAGAGGGTTCGTCAAGTAAAATGAGTTTGGGATTACCCATGAGAGTACGGGCGATGGTGAGCATTTGCTGTTCACCTCCGCTCATCTGTCCTCCCGGACGATTACGCATTTCGGCAAGGTTAGGGAAAATATGGAAAATGCGTTCGAGGGTCCACGCTGTCAGACCCTCATGAGACGGACGGGTTCCTACTTCCAAATTTTCCATCACGGTTAAATCCGTAAAAATTCGACGCTCTTCCGGAACATAACCGATTCCACGCCGACACGCCATATGCGGAGATTGACGATTTAGGGGTTGATTTTCGAAAACAATCTTTCCGGATGCAGGTCGAACCAAGCCATTGATGCTTTTTAACGTGGTTGATTTACCGGCACCGTTGCGTCCCAAAAGTGCGACGACTTCCCCACGCTGCACATTGAGAGAAAGATCGGAAAGAATGTGCGCGCGTCCGTAATAAGTATTCAAACCGGAAATTTCAAGCATGAGCGATCTCCTCTGTTTCACTGCCTAGATAAATCGTCTGCACTTCCGAGTTATTGCGCACATTATCAGGGGTATCATCCGCAATAAGCTCTCCTCGGTTTAAGACAAGAATACGGTCTGCGTGAGCGAAAACTACATCCATATCGTGTTCTGTGAAGAGGACTGACAAATTGCGTTCCTTAACAATTTCTGCCGTCAACGCCATCAGTTCCACCCGTTCCTTCGGAGCCATTCCTGCAGTTGGTTCATCCATCAGCATCAGGCGCGGATTGTTTGCCAAAGCCACCGCCAATTCCACCCGCTTAAGATCGCCGTAGGCAAGTGTACTGCAGGGACGGTCTTCCTGTTCCTCAATTCCAACTTGTTTCAGCAATGCGAGGGCTTCCGGACGATACATTCCTGAGGCCCTTTTTGTTAATGACATTAATTGCTGATGCTCACTCAACAAGGCCATCTGCACATTTTCGCAAACTGTCATACTGGAATAAGTTGCAGTAATCTGGAAAGTTCGTCCCACACCCAAACGCCAAATTTCAGGTGGTTTGAGTCCAACGGTTTCTTTGCCAAAAAGCCTTACGGAACCAGAATCCGGTTTGAGTTGACCGTTTAGCATATTGAAGCAAGTGGTTTTTCCAGCTCCATTGGGGCCGATGAGAGCCAGCAATTCTCCGGAATTGAGTGTAAAATTCACATTCCGAACTGCTTGAATACCCCCAAATGATTTTGTGAGTCCACTGACTTCCAGACTGACTTCAGGCATTTTTTTGCCCTCTACTTTGTAAACGGTGCCACCCGTTGCTGACAAAACCCGCAATGCCTTGTGGAAAAGCGAGAACGATAGCGATGATCAGCGTACCTAAAAGTAGCCTCCAGTATTCGAATCGTGAAATTTCATCGTGAAGCCAGGTAAACGCGGATGCTCCTGTAACAGGCCCCCAAAGCGTTTTTACACCGCCGAGTAAAACCATAATCAGCGCATCAAAGGAGCGGGGAATCGCCATTTCATCGGGAAATACACTTCCTTTGGAAAACAAGAACAGTCCCCCTGCAATACCTGCCATGAAACCGGAAAAAGCAAAGGCCAGCCATTTTTGACGAGAGACACGAATACCGATTGATTCACTGCGTACAGCAGAATCTCGCACCGCCCGCATTGCGTATCCAAAGGGTGTGAAAAGGACGTGCCGCAAAATCAAGATGCCGCCGACACCTGCGATGATAGTCAAATAATAATAAGCCATACGGTCGCTGGCCCAGGCGCTGGGCCAAACTCCGAGAATTCCGTCGTCTCCTCCGGTGGCCCCATCCCACTGGAAAACGATTGACCAGGCAACTTGCGCAAAGGCCATACTGAGCATCGCCAGATAGACTCCGGAAAGCCGCACACAAAACCAACCCACAATCAAAGCCAGTACTCCAGACATTAATGGGGCAAAGAGCAAGGCGATCTCCATAGGAGCGTTCACGTGTTTAACCAAAAGTGCCGCTGCATAAGCCCCGCCTCCAAAAAAAGCTGCATGTCCAAAAGAAACCATTCCGCCAGGCCCCATCGCAAAATGTAAACTGGCCGCAAACAGCGACATGATGATCATTTCAATGACCAAAACCAGAGTAAAATCGTCTGCAAATCCCGGTAGCACAAACAGTCCAAACACCAATCCCATGCCAATGAACCTAAGTGGTCGCGAAGCCAATTGGTAGGGCAATTCAGGAGGACCGACCTGTCCAAGTTGACCGGGAGCTTCCGGTTTTCCCAGCAATCCCCAGGGACGGACGATCAAAACAATAGCCATCAGCAGGAACATTAAAACCAATGTACTTTCCGGAAGAATCAGAATGCCGAATGCGTTGAACTCGAATATCAGAACAGCAGCAAGATATGCCCCCAGAATACTGCCCATTCCGCCTACAACTACCACCACAAAAATAGCCGCCAATATTTCAAAATCCATCAATAAACTTGCACCGCCTTTGGGCAGTTGTGCTGCACCGCCGAGTCCTGCGAGAAGTGATCCCAGAAAGAAAGTTCCGGTAAACAACCAAGTTTGATTCACACCAAGCGCACCGATCATTTCCCTGTCTTCTGTTGCAGCCCTTACCAGGCAGCCCCAGCGAGTGCGGTTGAACAAAAACCACAGTGCAACCAAAACAATTAAACTCAAGGCAATCAGTGCCAGGTCATATTCGGGAAGTAAAGTTCCAAAAATATTGACAGTACTGTCGAGCCCTGGAGCTAGTGGCCCCAGCAAATCTTCGGCACCCCAGACTAGTAAAGCCAAATCCTGAATAACGAGAATTACTCCAAATGTTGCGACTAATTGAAAAAGTTCCGGTGCCTGATAGACCCGGCGCAAAATCAAAATTTCGACGATTACGCCAATCAATCCTACTGCTATGGCGGATAACAACATGGCCACCCAAAAACCAACAACACTAGTCAGGTGGCTGGTGAAGGTGTAAGCGAAAAACGCACCCAGCATATAGAACGAACCGTGAGCAAAATTTACTACCCGCGTCACTCCAAAAATTATCGAAAGTCCTGATGCAACCAGAAATACCGCTGCTGCACTGGAAAGTCCGGTTAAGACTTGAACAAGGAAAAATCCCATAGAATATCTAAAAAAGGAGTCGAGATTTTTAACGACTCAAGAAAAATGTAATCAAAAAAATCACCACAAAGCCAAAGAGAATACAGAGAAATACATCATAAAAACTGCTCCCTGTTTTCTCAGTGATTCTGCGGTGAAATATATTTTACGGCGTTTTATTACGCCGTAAGGTACGCCTTAATTACCAGGACGCAACTTACGCACTTCGGCATCCGAAGGCAAATAATCTGCCCCGTCCAAGTAGGACCAGTTGACCATTGTACCTTTGCCGTCTTTCAACGCTGTCCAGCCGAGATAAGCTCCCATCGTTGATTGATGGTCGATTTTCCGGTATGTGATGGATCCCGTTGGAGAATCGTATGTTAAACCCTCCATCGCATCCACCATGGCTTCTGTGTCGGTTGATCCGGCTTTTTTGATGGCGGCAGCGATACCGAGCATCGTGTTGTAGCCAACGATTGAGCCGATACGCGGATAGTCGTTGTATTTACCCTCATACGCTTTACGGAAAGCATTGTGTGCAGCCGTATTAATCGCATACCAGGGATAACCCGTAACCAGCCAACCTTCCGGAGCCTCACCTTTGAGTGGATCAAGATATTCCGGTTCTCCGGTGAGCAATCCGAGAATCAGTTTGCCGTCAAAAAACTTCCGGAGTTTGCCCTCACGCGCAAATTTCGCAAGGTCTCCGCCGAAAGTTACATTATAGACGGCTTCCGGATTTGCTGCGGACAATGCCTGAATTTCTGCTCCCGCGTCAATTTTGAAAAGCGCAGGCCATTGTTCAGCTACGAATTCGACATCGGGGCGCAACGACTTCAATATTTTTTTGAAAGCCGACACAGCATCTTTGCCGTATGCGTAGTTTGGAGCAATGGTCGCCCAGCGTTTTGCCGGATTTTTTGCGGCTTGTTCAGCAAGCATTCCGGCCTGCATATAAGTTGAGGGTCGCAGCCGGAAAGTGTAGCGGTTACCATTGGCCCAAACCAAAGCATCGGCCAGAGGTTCGGCGGCTACATAAAGCACTTTACGCTGCCCTGCAAAGGAGGTCAACGCCAACCCAATGTGTGAAAACAAGGATCCGGAGATCAAGGCCACACGATCCTTGGACACCAGTTCTTCGGCGATTTTTACGGCATCGCCCGGTTTGCCGTTGTCATCCCGCGAAACGAGTTCGAGCTTTTTGCCCAAAACTCCGCCTGCGGAATTGATGTGCTCAAGCGCCAGTTCCACACCCATCTTATACGGAATGGTGTGAGCCGGAAGCCGCTTGTAGCTGTTGATGTCTCCGATCTTAATGGTCCCTCCCGCTAAGGCCGGTACAGCCAGCCCAACGGTAAAGACACCTGCAATGACTCCTGCGAGCCATTTTTTTGTGTTCAACATAATCTACTCCTATGTTAAGTTGACGCTTCTGCGCCAAACGTTACCACAATATGTGGCGAAATAAGGACGGCAACTTCAACAAAAAGCCGCTCGTCCACCCTTGAGCACCGGAGTGCTCCCCACGACGGCCTCGAAATTGAGACCGATCGAAGTCGTGTTTGCCGTCACCTCAATCACATCTCCGGGTAAAACCGGACTGGAGAGGCGGGCATTGAGTTTTGTCAGTTCCGACGGATGTGCTTCATCGGCTTCCGAAATCATCCTGGCAACGATCCCCAAAGTACATAGTCCATGTAGAATCGGTCTCTCAAAACGGTTTGCTTTAGCAACAGAGGGATCAATATGAATCGGATGCAAATCCCCAGTCAGTCGATAAAGTGCAGCTTGTTCCGGAGAAGTGGCATAATTTCCGGACCAGGATTTTCCAGTTTCCTCAACTGTGGAAACCGAAGCACTGCTCGCACGGGATGATCCAGCCCGTTCACCGCCCCAACCGCCGAGTCCGGGAAGAAAAATTCCATACGAAGTCCTGAAGTACTTGCACTCAACTTCAATATCCAGTAACGCCGCTTTTCCTTTGTCCCAAACACCGGTGATTATTCCGGAAGTCTCAAAGTTTCCGGATTTGGGCAACGGCATAAATATATCCAAAGATTGTGAAGCGTGCAGCGATAATTTACGGTCATACGCGCCCAACTCACCTGCTGCTTCCACTGCCCAAAGTCCAAGTGCACAGGCATAAGTCGGCAAAACCCGTAGATCTCGTTCATAGACCAAATCTGTTTCGAACCTGCTTGCTCCAACTGTCAAAGCGTAAAGTATCGCATCCCGCTCAACGTAACTTATTGTTCGATTTCCTAGTTCGTAACCAACCAGTTCAGAAAGTACCATACAATTTTTTTGTCCATTTTATTTTATTCCTAACCTCTTTTTTGCTTTTTCAACCGCACCTTTTCTTTCTGCAGAACCCAGGATTTCATTCCGGATTTCATTCCAATCAGATAGATTTTGCTGACCATGTTCCAAGGCAATTATCAAGGATTTTGTTGCGGCCACGGCTTTTGTCGAATTTGCCACTTTACTGATAATTTCCAGAGCTTTTTCATAGGCAGAACCATCCGGAACAATCCAGTTCACCATTCCGGATTGGAGAGCGGTTTGCGCATTTAAGCGTTCACCAAAAAGCAATAATCTCGTGAGCGTTGCCGATCCCAAACGGGCATGAAGCCGTGCCACAGAATCCGGATTATAAAGCAAACCCAGACGCGTGGCCGGAATTTCAAAAAACGAATTCTCGGATGCAACCAAAGCATCACAGGCCAGAGCCACGGTCACTGCACCTCCAACACATGGCCCCTCAATTGCGGCAAGACACGGAACAGGCAGTGACTGCATGAGTTTGTTCACACGTTCAATCCGATCGTCAATTTCCTGATCGGCCGGAGTTCCTGTAACATCAGTGAGGTCTGCTCCAACGCTAAAACTGCCATCTGCACCTTGCAGTATCACTGCGCGTAAATCCTCATTGTTTTGCAGTTTTTCAAGATTATGCTCTAAATCCGCAAGCAACTCCAGGGAAAGTGCATTTTTTTTACCTGGTTTGTTGAGGATAATCGTGCAAACGCCATCCTCTATTTCAATCAATACAAATCCGGACATTTTTCATTTCTTACAATTCAGTCTCCACTGCTTCCTGAGAGGAGCATCATCAAAATCGAAAATCGCTTCCAAATCCTCAGAGAAATTGAGTAGCATTTCTTCTGAGTTCCAAGCTCCCACTAACTGCAATCCGACAGGCAGCCCTTCAGAAAATCCGCACGGAATTGAGACCGCCGGATTTCCGGAAACATTGAAAGCAGCCGTGAAAGGGACTGCACCCCAAAGCCAATTCACTTGTTGTCCGTCAATCGTGTCCGGACGTTGTCCGATTGGAAAAGCAGTTGTTGCAGTGACAGGAGTTACAATCAGATCAAAATTATTAAAAATTTGCTGAAGCCGCTGACGATATTCCTGATGAGCTTTTCGCGCGTTTTCCACTGCTGATGGAGCCTGAGTATTTTCCTCGGTTATTTTTTGTCCAGCTTGCAGTGATTTGCTTTCGTAATCAGACAATCTACACGCAGAAGCTTGTTCCAGCAAATGTCCACGCTCTCGATATTCCTCTGCCAAAACAAGTGTATCAAATGCCTGATTCCAACCTTCAAGCGGAAGTTTAGTTTCATTTATTTCATGTCCAAGTTCAGGCATTTTTTCCAGCGCTTCACCAAGTATTTTCGCTACTCCGGCATCCACAGGACGGTTTTCAGGATTAGGAAGCCACGCTATCTTCAACTTCTGCCGATTGTGAGACAGGCGAGTATATCTGCATCCTGATAGTATTTCAAGAATAACTCTTGAGTCTTCAACGCGACGAGTAAGCGGGCCGGGAGCTATGAAATCCGACATTGCACGAAAACCGTTTTCATTGGTGCAAAGTCCGTATGTCGGCTTAATACCGAATAATCCGGTGAATGCTGCAGGAATCCGTATCGAACCTCCGCCATCTGCTCCGATAGCCGCCGTCGCCAAACCCGCTCCAACAGAAATTGCCGCACCGCCGCTGGAACCTCCCGAAGTACGGGAAATGTCCCATGGATTTCTTGCATCGCCTCCCAGACGATTTTCAGTGGTGGCCGATTGTCCAAATTCAGGGGTGTTCGTTTTTCCGGTAAACACCGCACCGGAGTCCCTTAAACGTTGTACCAATCCACAATCTTGCGCAGTAATGTTTTCACGAAAAAATTCAGAACCGTAAGTTGTGACTGAACCGGCCAGTTCAAACGTGTCTTTAATGGAAATCGGAACTCCACATAGTAACGGAATATCTTTCTCGGTATTCCGGAAAAGTTTTTCTGCCGCTTTTGCCTGTTGTCGTGCCTGTTCATCCAAACGCTCAAGATAGGCATTCAAACATGGATTGAACGCTTCAGCTCGCATGATGGCTTTTTCCAAAACCTCAACCGGAGAAATATCTCCACACCGATAGGCTTCGTTCAATTTGACAATCGGCCAAAATAAGGGACTGTCGTTTTCAAAACTTTCAGGCATGCGGGCTGACTCCACCGCTGACTGTGAAAACCTCGCCGGTTATGTAACCGGCTTTGTCACTGACGAGATAGGAAACCATGTCAGCCACATCCTGCGGTTGCCCTACCCGTCCAACAAGAGATCGGTTTTCCGCATAACCTTCGAAAAACTCATCCGGATAAATTCGACGTAGAAAATCGTTGTAGATTAGTCCGGGAGAAACGGCATTGATACGGATTCCGTGTTTTCCGTTTTCCGCCGCCGCTACCCGAGTCAAAGCTAAAATACCTGCTTTTGCGGCAGAATAAGCGGCTCCGTGTTCGGTCGAAGTTTCCCAGGCCGCAATCGAAGAAATGTTAATAATCACCGCTGACGGAACTTCCGGGCCGGAATTTCGTTTGATCATCTCCGGAAGCACATGTCTGATACAATTAAAAGTACCATTGAGGTCGACATCTAGACAGCGTTGCCAGGTTTCCGGAGACATTTCGGCTACAGGTTCCAGTTTGTTCCAGCCAGCATTGTTGACCAAAACATCAAGCCGTCCGTATTGTTTGAGCACCTCCTCAACTACAATTCCCACCGCTTCAAAATCTGTCACATCCAACGGCAACGACAAAAATTCTCGTCCATATATTTCCGCAAGTTCTGCCGCAAGCTCCCCGCAGCGCCGTTCGTGGGCATCGGTAATCACAACGGCAAAACCGTCTTCGGCCAATTGCCGGGAAATAGCTGCACCAATTCCTGCACCGGCTGCCGCTGTAACGAGGGCTACTTTTCGATTTGTCATATTTCCCCTTTTTTCCTCTTTGAAAACCATTTATTCCTCTCGCAAAGCCGGAATCACCTTTTGCCCCAATTCTTCGAGTCTCCGGAAACGCCCGCCGGACAACAACGCAAAGGTGATACGGTCAATATCGAGTTTGGCAACTGCCTTTAATTTTGTGATACAGTCCTCAAAATTTCCGGCTATTGTTACAGATTTGACAAAGTCATCGCTGACAATTTGCTTGTGTTCGGCCCGCAGTGAAAGGTGTTCCTCGAAGTGATAGGCTTGTTCGGCGGTGGTGAATTCTTCCCGAAAACGCTCCCATGCCGGAGGGACTTTTTTCCAAACGGCAAAAGTGGCAGCTTGACTTGTAGCCCAGGCCCGTACGTCGTTGAGTGCGTTTTCCTCCTCATCGTCAATGCTCATGGTAACAATCAAATCAATCAGAATATCGCTGCGCTGTCGTCCGGATTTTTCGAGACCCTGATAAATATAATCCAGTTGCCAGTTGCAAAAATCCACATCAGCCGCACCCATTACAATTGCACCGTCGCAAATTTCTCCGCAAAGCCTTAACATTCCTGGTTGCGAAACAGCGAGGTAAATCGGAATTTGCCGCCGTGCGGTTGCCAAGCGAACTTTTGTGCCGTAAAGTTCGGCTTCTTCTCCGGAAAAAAGTTGGCGAAATTCGTTGATACCTTGACGCACCGCACCGAGTTTATCCGGCATTTTTCCAATTGAATGCAGTGCCACCCAACCTGCTCCAAGTCCAAGCATTGCACGGTTGTTGGAAAGATCATCGAGTGCGGTTGTAGCGTTGGCCGTAACGGTTGGATGCCGTGTCTGCAAGTTAGTAACTGCCGAGCCGATGTGAATATTTTCTGTCGCCATAGCCGCTACATTCATACCCGCATAAACATCCTTCATGCCCAATTGATGATCAATAAACCAAAGTGCTTCAAAGCCGTTGGTTTCGACCGCCTGAGCGATTTCAGCAACTTGATCAAATGTTTCACGGGGACTGATTCCGCGAGAAATTCCAAAACGATTTACCATTAGTTTTTCCTTTGTAATGCAGAACGAATTACGTTTGTGTATGTTTCAGGTTGATCGATACTCATCAAATGACCGGCATTAGCCACTTCATAAAAAGTACCGTTGGATAATTTTGAAAGCATTATGTCAGCAGCTTTACGTGGACAAAAGATATCTTTTTCCCCTCCAATCACAGAAACCGGAGATTGAATTTTTGTCAGCAACGGTGTAAGCGGGATTTCATGTAATCTCATCATTGCCCGCGCAGCATTTACATAGCCGTCGCCATTTCCTACCGCCTCCAAACGATTTGCTACAACAGCCTCCAAATCCACTCCTGAATTAACGATTTGCAAAGCTGTATCTTTCAGGAGTGCCGGAGCAAAATCAGAAAAATTTTCTTCAATTATCCTGATTCTCTCTTCAAAAAATTCCACTGCCTGTTGTCCTACCACCGTTGAAGTTCCAGTGACAACGGCGGCAGAAAACAAATTCGGACGTTTTGCCGCTGCCCATATTACAATTGTCCCACCGAGCGAATAACCAACACATTGCGCTGGTCCACTAACTTTTTCCAAAAAGGCAATTAAATCTCCGCCTAATTGTTCCAAAGTTCCTTCGCCTTTGCCTAATGTGCTTTCTCCGTGTCCCCGCAAATCGTAAGAAAATGTTTTGAATTCACTTAATCTTTCTTGAATTCCACTCCAACTTTCTTTGCCTTCCGCAAGTCCGTGAATCAAAACAACAGGTGTCCCTTCGCCTTGAACCGAATAGGCTACTTCAATATCTGCAAGTTTAACTTTCATGCAGCTTTATTTTGCATTGTTGCTTCTGCGATAATTTGTTTTTGCAATTCGGCTTTTCGAATTTTTCCTGCCGGAGTTGTCGGAAATTTTTCCACAATCCGGAGCAATTCCGGACAGTGATATTTGGGCAAACCTTTTTCGCGCAAAAAATTATTGAGATTTTTCAGCGTGGGAATTTCGTCTTTTGGGATAATCACAGCGCAGAGAAGTTCGCCCATTCTTTCGTCCGGGAAACCGATCACCGCAACTCTGGAAACTTGCGGATGACTCGACAATGCATCTTCAATTGGAACAGGAGAAATATTGACTCCGCCGCGAATTATTAAATCTTTCAGTCGTCCGGTAATCCTGAGGTGTCCGGTTTCATCCAATGTTGCAAGGTCGCCTGTCCGGAAAAAACCGTCTGCGGTCAACAATGATTTGTAAAGGTCGTCCTGTCCGTAATAGCCGATAAAAACTCCGGGTCCTCGCATTGCCAACTCCCCGATTATGCCGGTTTCAAGTGACTTTCCCTCCGGGTCGAGAATACGCATTTCCAATCCGGGCAAACCGATTCCGGCGGTGGTCAAGGTTTTTTCTGCGGGAGTTTCGCGAGTTGCGGTTGTCAATCCGCCTTCGGTCATGCCCCAAAGCAAAGTTACAAAAGTGTGTGGAAATTCCTGTTTGGCTTTTTCCATCAAAGCCGGAGGAACCTGCGCACCGCCACAAAGAAACCAAAGCATTGAGGATAATTTCGCTTGCTCTCCTTTCCAATCTGCATCAATCAAATCTTTCAGAAACGGAGTCGCCGCCGCCGTAAAAACGCATTCATTTTCCGCAATCATCGTTAAAGCTTCGTCCGGATTCCAAACATCTTGAAGCACCAGCGGTGCGCCGTTGTAAAGCGCAAGACGGGCTCCGTGAATTGTGCCGACGCTGTGTCCTAACGGCGAGGCCATGAAAATCGCATCCTGCGCTCCCAACGAAAAACGCTCGGTGAAAGCCCTGTTCAAAGCCGCCAATGTGTCGACACTGTGCATCACGGCTTTAGGTCGTCCGGTGGTGCTGGAAGTGAACATGATGTGATCCAGTCCGGAAACATCCGTTGCGGACGGCAATGGTTTTTCCGGAAATGTTTCCCAATTTTGAGCATTTTCATCTACGAGCAAAACATCAATGCGATGTTCACAAAGTTCTGCGGCAGAGAGCGCAATTTCTCCTGTGGGAGTTGAGCGATGGAGTTCTGTTGTAATAATCGCACGAGTTCCGGTCAGTTCCACAACATAACGAAGATTGTCTGCATCAATGCGGGTTGGCAAATTCGCCGGAATGCCCCCCAACCGCAAAATCCCCAACATTGCAACTTGCCATTCCACCCGATTCGGCAAAAAAATAATAACCACTTCTCCCCGACAAATCCCCTGATTTTCGAGTTTTTCCGCCAACATTCCGGAAGCCTCCCAAAGTTCGCTGTGCGTCAATCGCTGCCCCAAATTGTCCACCACAGCCAAATCATCTCCCCGTGTTGCAACGATTTTTTCGTAACGATCTTGCAACCGCTCACCACTCCACCAACCCTGCCGATGGTACTCCTGCTCCCGCTTCAAAATCTCGGCGGTAAAATTACTGCAGTTTGAGTTTGTCATTGCTGTTCGAGGTACATGCTTGCAAAGTACATTCGGATTCGAGAGTTCATATGTTACAATGAAATTTATAAAAAGCAAGAGTGATATCACTTTTTTTTATTGCATGATGTCGTTTTTTTTATTATGCTTTGAGTTCAGCTCAAATGAATCCCCACTTTTTTCTGATTAAGAGCAAGTCATGCAAGCATTAAATAGGGACGAAAACACCTCGATTTCGCCACAAACTACAAAGGGACAGCGCACCCGTAAAAATATTCTCAACTGTGCCAGAAAAGTTTTTGCGCGTGCTGGGTATGTTACACTGAGAATGTCGGATGTGGCGGAAGAGTCAGGAGTTTCGATGGGCGCGCTTTACCGTTATTTCCAGAATAAAGATGATCTTTTCGTCAACTTGATCGGTGACATTCACGAACAGATGTTTCAAGCCAGCCGCGCTCCGGAACATGATTTTGCGGTTGCTCCTTATCAGGCGTTGTTGGCGGCAAATAGAGGTTATATGACACACTATCATGAAAATCGCGATGTGTTGCGTGCCTTGATTGAAGCAGGAACAGTCGATGAACGTTTTCGGGATGTCTGGTGGCAAATGCGGACACGGCATATTGATCGTTTTGTTTATGCTCTGAAAACATCGCACGGCATTAAAACCATATCCGGTATACCTGTTCGTACGATTGTGGAGTCGATGGCCTCACTGGTAGAGCAAAGTGCTTACACTTGGTTTGCGCAGGAAGATTTGAATACCGAGCCTATCTCAGTTGAAACTGCAGCGCAAGTGGTGACCAGAGTTTGGTATAGGACTTTTTTTGATAAAGAACCGCCTGATAATTCGGTTGACGGCTAGCGATCGAGCCGATTGTGCTTCCGGAAAATAAATTTTTAGAGAAAACAAAATGTCAGAAATAAAAGAATCCACACCGGACGTTCCGGCCGCACTGGACATTTCGTCTATTGCAGTTATCGGCGGAACCGGAGGATTGGGGTCGGCATTGGCATGGTGCTGGGGACGGGCCGGATTTAAAATTTTTATCGGCTCACGAAATGCGGAAAAAGCAGAACTTGCCGCCGACAAATTGAATACAACTCTCACCGGACGTTCCGGTTTGGGAGAAAAAATTGCTTGCGGCTTAAGCAATCAAGAGGCCGCAAGTCTGGCGCAAATCATTGTGTTGACGGTTCCATTTGCCAATCATGAGGCCATTATTGAGGGAATTTCGAGTGCGGTTCAAGGCAAAATTGTGGTGGATACAACGGTTCCGCTCGTTCCTCCTAAAGTCAGTCGGGTACAACTTCCAAAAGGTGGTTCAGTGGCAAAAAGGACGCAAGAAAAGCTCGGCAAAAATGTGCGCGTGGTTTCCGCTTTTCAAACTATTGCTGCGGCAGAGTTGGCAAAAGACGCATCAAGTTCCGGTTTGGTGGGCGAAGTTCTGGTTTGCGGAAATAATGTGGATGCGCGAACTTGTGTCATTTCTCTCGTTGAAGCGGCAGGACTCAAAGGCTGGCACGCCGGACCCATTGACAATTCTGTTGTCAGCGAATCCCTCACGCCGGTTCTCATTTTCCTCAACAAACGCTATCAAATGGAGGGCTCCGGCATCCGAATTGTCGGGCATTGACGTATGACTTCTCCAGCATCTCCCCAAACAGCCACTCCTGAAGAACCGGACGTACCGGATGCTCCGGTTTCCTTAACTTTGACGGCATTTGCAGGAATTCCGTTGGTACATTCCGGGGACGATTTGGTTGCGCTCATTCTCCAGAGTTTGCAACAAACTTCTATAAAATTGGAAGACGGCGATATTCTTGTTATTGCACAAAAAATTGTTTCCAAATCAGAAGGGCGTTATGTCCGGCTGGCCGATGTAAAACCTTCGGAAAGGGCTTTTCAGTTAGCGGCGGAAACAGAAAAAGACCCGCGTTTGATGGAATTGATTTTGTCGGAATCACGTGAAATTGTGCGCTATCGCTCAAGCGTAATTGTAGCGGAAAATCGGCAAGGAGTGGTGCTGGCCAATGCAGGCATCGACCATTCAAATGTTGAAAAAGACGGAGGGAAGGAACAAGTTCTGCTTTTGCCGCTTGATCCCGATGCGTCTGCAGCAAACATCCGCAAACAACTCCAACGAAAAACCAATCGAAATCTGGCCGTGATCATCAACGACAGTCTTGGGCGTGCCTGGCGTAATGGCACTACCGGGACCGCGCTTGGAGTTTCCGGATTGCCGGCACTGCTTGATTTACGGGGTCGCCCCGATCTTTTCGGTGAACCTTTGCAGACAAGTGAAGAAGCGATTGCCGATGAATTGTCTGCCGCCGCTTCGCTTTTGCAAGGCCAAGCCGGAGAAGGCCGGCCGGTGATTTTGATTCGCGGTTATGATTTTTCCGGAATCCCCACGCAGAACACCGGAACTTTCGGATTGATACGTCCGAAAGAAAAGGATTTGTTTCGATGAATATTTCCGGAAATTCACCACCGGAGCTTCCGTTGCCAACCGTTCTCGCACTCTCCGGCGGCATCGGCGGAGCCAAACTCGCATTGGGATTGACTCATGTCGTGCCTCCGGAAAAGTTGATGATTGTCGGAAATATCGGTGACGATTTTGTGCATTTTGGGCAACACATTTCTCCGGATTTGGATACTCTAATGTACACGCTTTCCGGAACTGCCGACACAGAAAAAGGTTGGGGGTTGGCCAACGAATCATGGAACTTCATGCAAGCCTTGAAAAAGTTGTCTGGAACGCCCGGTGCGTGCGATGAAACATGGTTTCAGTTGGGAGACCAAGATTTAGCGACGCATCTTGAACGCACCCGCAGACTTGCGAAAGGTGAAACGCTTTCGGAAATTACGACTGATTTTTGCCGTAAATTCGGAATTGAGGCGCGAATTATTCCGGCAAGTAATGATGCAGTGCGTACGATTGTTGAAACTCCGGAAGGCGATTTAGCGTTTCAAAATTATTTTGTGCAAAAACGTTGCGAACCCATCGTCAGTGGACTACGTTTTCAAGGTGCGGAAAACGCTTTGCCGACTCCGGAATTTATGGAAATGTTCCGGAATCAGTTGTTGCAAGCGGTGGTGATTTGCCCGTCAAATCCAATTCTTAGCATTGACCCCATTCTTGCGATTCGGGGAGTTCGGGAGGCTTTGCGGGAATGTTCTGCGCCCGTGATTGCGGTTTCTCCGATTGTCGGCGGCGATGCGGTCAAAGGCCCAACCGCAAAAATTATGCGGGAACTCGGACATCCGGTTTCCGCAACTGCCGTCGCTAATTATTATTGTGATTTTCTGGACGGTTTTATCGTGGACTTTCAAGATGAAGCTGAAATTCCGGAAATCCAAAAAATGGATGTTTCCGTAAAAGCTACCGAAACTTTAATGACTGACCTTGAAACAAAAACAGTACTGGCAAATACGGTGATGGATTTTTCTAGACATTGCGGCAAACGTACCTTTATTTCACAGAAAAACGGTTTGTAATGTGGGCCGTAATTCCAATTAAAAATCTGAACGAAACCAAGCACCGTTTGAAATCTGCGCTTAATCCGCAAGAGCGGAGAGATTTTTTTGTGGAGATGTTCGAGGATGTTTTGACAACATTGCTGGCTGTTCCGGAATTGGAACAAGTTGCGGTGGCGACAGTTTGTCCGATTGCCGGAAAAATTGCTAAAAAATACGGCACATCCGTTTTATTCACAGAAAAGGACGAAGGGCAAACGGCGGCGGTTACACGGACAGCAGAAATTTTAGAGTCCAAAAGAGTTGCCAAAATGTTGATGCTTCCGGGCGATGTGCCGTTGGTAACGGTGGAAGAAATTCAGACTGTGATTGCGACACATGAAAACGCGTGCTCCACACCGGACGTTCCGGCGATGACGATTGTTCCGGCACGCGACGAACAAGGTTCAAATTGCATTGTGCTTTCTCCGCCGACTGCCGCACCTTTACGTTTTGGACCCAATAGTTATTTTCCGCATTTGGAAACCGCACGAAAATTAGGAGTGTCTTTGCAAACTTTGAAACTTCCGGGAATCGGTTTGGACATTGACACTCCGGAAGATTTGCTGGAACTTGGTCGGCAAACTGTACAAACACGGGCGCAAAATTATTTGCAAAAATACAAAATTTTGGAACGTATAAAAATCGCATGAACGAAACTCCACTACAACAATATATTGTACGCCGTCCCAGTGATGTCGAAGCTTTGGCTTTGGCTGAAGTTCCTGACACTCATAAATTGACGGCACTTGCCAGACAACTCCGAGACCACGGTCACGGAAACATCATTTCGTATTCCCGCAAAATCTTCATTCCTTTAACAAAACTCTGCCGCGATTTTTGCCACTATTGCACTTTTGCTGAAGCTCCCTTAAAAGATTCCCGAAATTTTATGACTCCCGAAGAAGTTTTGGAACTTGTCAGACAAGGGGAAGCCGCCGGATGCAAAGAAGTTTTATTCACTTTGGGTGACAAACCGGAATTGCGCTATCGTGAAGCACGGGAGGAATTGGCCACTTTGGGGCATCAAAGCACACTTTCATATTTAGCAGAAATTGCGGAAATGGTTCTTGCCGAAAGCAATTCGCCCCAGGCTTTCAGGCTTTTGCCGCACATCAACGCCGGCACAATGTCTGCCGAAGATTTGCGGAAATTGCGGAAAGTTTCTGTTTCGCAAGGTTTGATGCTGGAAAGTTCCGCCCAACGATTGTGCGAAAAAAACGGCCCGCATTACGGTTCTCCCGACAAACTTCCGGAAGTTCGCTTAAACACGATTTGGTTGGCTGGAATTGAAAAAATACCCTTTACTTCCGGAATTCTAATAGGCATTGGCGAAACACGTTTGGAGCGCATTGAATCATTGCTGACCTTGCTGGAGTTGCACAAACGATACGGTCACCTTCAGGAAATTATCATCCAAAATTTCCGTGCCAAATCCGGAACAAAAATGGTCAATTTTCCTGAACCAAATCTTGAGGAATTGGTGTGGACAATTGCGGTGGCGCGGATTATTTTCGGGCCGGAAATGAATTTGCAAGCTCCGCCAAATTTAAGTTCTGGAAATCAAAATACCACAAATAATTTGAAAGCCTTGATCGACGCTGGAATCAATGATTGGGGTGGTATTTCCCCAATCACTCCGGATCATGTCAATCCGGAAGCACCTTGGCCGGAATTGCAAGAATTGTCGCGGATTACTGCTGAATGTTCCGGAAAGGATGAAACCCCTAAAATAATGACGGAACGGTTGGCGATTTATCCGGAATATGCCTTAAATGCTGAAATTTGGTTAGACGAAAAACTACGTCCGCCAGTTCTGCATGTTTGCGATAGTGAAGGCTTTGCACGCACCGATTCGTGGTCTCCGGGACAAGAAACCAGACCGCCTGAAATATTCAATCCTCAAAATAACTTCCGGGAAATACGGATTAATCTGGAAATTGAAAAAATTTTGCAATCCCAAAAAACAAAGACAGAATGGTCTGAAACAGAAATCGAAAAACTTTTGCGTTCACGTGGAAACGATTTTGACGCAGTTTGTCTGGCCGCCGATGAATTGCGGAAACAAGTCAATGGTGATGTGGTAACTTACGTCGTCAATCGCAATATCAATTACACCAATATTTGTACTTTCCGTTGTGGATTTTGTGCATTTTCCAAAGGCAAGATGTCAGAAAATTTACGAGGAAAACCGTATGATTTGAAACTGGAAGAAATTGTTTTGCGCACCAAAGAAGCCTGGGAGCGTGGCGCAACGGAAGTTTGTTTGCAAGGCGGGATTCATCCGAATTATACAGGGCAAACGTATCTCGATATTTGCACGGCAATCAAAACCGCAGTTCCGGACATGCACATTCACGCTTTTTCGCCGTTAGAAATTTGGCAGGGAGCGCAAACTTTAGGTCTGAGTGTAGAGGAATTTTTACGGCGTTTGCGGGCCGCCGGACTCGACACTTTGCCCGGAACTGCCGCCGAAATTTTGGATGACGAAGTGCGGTCGCTAATTTGTCCGGACAAATTGAACACCGAAGAATGGCTGTCCGTGATGCGTGATGCCCACGAAGTTGGTTTACGGACAACGGCCACGATGATGTACGGCCATCTCGAAAAGCCAAAACATCTGGCGCGTCATTTTTTGCGTTTGCGGAAACTGCAAAAACAAACTTCCCGCACCGGACGTTCCGGCGTATTTACCGAATTTGTACCTTTGCCTTTTGTTCACATGGAAGCCCCAATTTTTCTCAAAGGCAAAACACGCAAAGGCCCGACCTTTCGAGAAGCGGTTTTGGTGCACGCGGTAGCCCGTTTGGTTTTGCATCCATATTTTCACAATATCCAAACATCTTGGGTAAAAATGGGGCCGGAAGGTGTAAAGATTTGCCTCAAAGCGGGAGTCAATGATTTGGGAGGAACGCTGATGAATGAAAGCATCACCCGTGCCGCCGGGGCAGTTCACGGACAGGAAATGTCTCCGCAACGTCTGGAAAAAA
>ERZ651768.1163-NODE-1163-length-19545-cov-3.080697_pt1 | contig 19545 bp, 22 predicted proteins | sample MGYA00514754_ERZ651768 | MGnify/ENA metagenome assembly ERZ651768
AAACCCGGCGCACGCCGTCGCGAATGGCTTCGTGGTCTTCAGAAGGAGAAAAGTCCATGGGTGGAAAGGTAGTGGGCAGCGCACCACTTGGCTCAATGAATCGAACCTTGCCCCTCACTGAGGCTTGGAGCGTTTCGGCCCGTTCGCATAGCAATGATCTCAGCGACGATAGAAACTGCCGTCTCTTCTGGTGTTCGCCCACCGATGTCGAGACCAATGGGGGATCTGACGCGTTCCATCTGTTCGATCGTTACCCCTTCCTCTATTAGCCGCTTGATTCGTTTCTCGTGAGTTTGACGGGAGCCCATTGCCCCGAGGTACCCGACGCGAGTCGGCAAGGCTCCAACGATCGCTGGTACATCAAACTTGGCGTCATGAGTGAGGACGCACACCGCGTCTCGAGGACCGAGATCGCTTCCGATTCGTTCAAGCAAGCGGTCGGGCCAGTCGACCACAACCTCATCTGCCATCGGAAAACGTCGGCGAGTGGCAAAAACTTCTCGCGCGTCGCACACCGTCACTCTGAAGCCGAGAAGTTTCCCTTGACTCGCGAGTGCTCGGGTAAAGTCGACGGCACCAAAGATCACCATGTGGGGTCGTCGAGCATGACACTCGATAAAAACGCTCAAGTCATGTTGGCGAGCTTCGCCCTCGGGGCCGTAGTGTCGCACTTCGCTCATGCCGGCATCGAGCATCGCTATTGAGTCTCGACCAACCACCCGATCCAACTGCTCGTTTCCTAGGCCCCCCAAAGTCGATCCAGATTCCTCGACCAGAAGTTTGGCTCCGACCTCGGGTCCCTCAATGAGCGTCGCTAGGGCCACGGGAACCTCGGCCCGAATCAGATCTCGGAAGCGTTCGTAGATCGAGGTCACCAATCCAGTTCCTCGATAAAAAGGTGAATCGTGCCGCCACAAGTGAGCCCAACGGCAAACGCTTCATCGTCGCTATAACCAAACGAAGTGATGCCAGCCTTTCGGCGACCTTCCAGTAGCTCAAGGGCTTCGCCGACTACCGCTCCCTCGACACATCCACCCGAAACGGAGCCTGCGACTTCGCCAAGGCTGTTGACGGCCATGGCCGCTCCTGGATCCCGAGGACCACTACCTTCTATGTCCACAACGCGGGCAATCGCGACTCGCTGATCGACTGCGCGCCATCTTTCGATGTCTTCGAAGATCTCATTCATAGCTAAATGCTCTCATGTTTAGGCTGAAACCACCGCAGCCAGTTGTTCAAGCGACTCGAAAGAATGGCCTTCAATGAATTCATCCGTGTGAGGAAGAGCAGCTGCCATACCCCGGGCCAACGGCGCATATCCCGGTGTGTGTTTCAGCGGGTTGACCCAAACTTGCCGGTAACTCACTCTGTGTAGACGCTCCATCTGCTCAGCTAAAACCTCAGGCTCCCCACGGTCCCAACCATCAGAAAGAAGTACGACTATCGCGCCTCGCGCCATACCTCTAAGTCCCCAGGAATCATTAAATTCTCTTAGAGTCGCACCCAAGCGCGTACCTCCCGACCAGTCAGCTACAGCTGCAGACGCAGATCTCAGAGCGGCATCCGGATCTCGAGAAGACAACTCGCGCGTGATTCGCGTCAATCGAGTACCAATAGCGAACGCCTCTACCCGCGTTCGTCCAACAACCGTTGCATGAGCGAAACGGACTAAAGCTCGCGCGTAGGGCTCCATTGATCCCGAAACATCCAGGAGTAGAACCAGTCGACGAGGCCGCCGATCCATCTCCAAAAACTCTCGATGGATGGGTTCTCCGCCCGTCACAAGAGCTCGACGAACCGTGCGGCGCAAATCGGGAAGTCGCGTCCGATGTTTGGAAGAGATCCTTCTTCGAGAAGGCCGCGTCGTTGACGTAAAACGAAGGTCCATCATTAAGCGTTGAAGTTCATTTAGCTCGCTGTCGCTACATTCCGCGAAATCCTTTTCTCTGAGAGTCTCTAAAGCGCTGTACCTGACTCTTAGAGTTGGCCCCGCTGGAGTTTCAACGGGCTCGGGGTGATCCGCCTCGTCCTCGGTGGTGTCTGTAGCAAGCGTTACTGATATCGGAGGCAACTCAACCACAATGCCGGACGCGCTCTTTCCCTCCCAGAACACAGCGAAGGCTCGATCGAAAGCAACTAAATCTTGCGGATCAGAAACGAGAGTCGACCTACCCGCCCAATACACATCTTCTCGCGACTGGAGGCCCAGCAACCCCAGAGCTTCAACAAACGACATCACTCTGCTAACAGGAACCTCCAACCCAACTCCGCGAAGAAGCCGGCCAAAGGCCACCGCAATTTGCTGTGGATCATTGATCGGATTGGCTACGAGAAGCTCAGTCATTAGTGACGGCAGCCATAATCATTTCAAGCCCTTGGGCTTTCACACGCTCCTGGTCCTCCCGGTACTTGAGTACCGCGCCCAGCGTCTCGGCAATTGTCCGCTCGTCAAGACGAGTTTCTCCTAACTTCCCTAGCGCGGTTGCCCAATCAATCGTTTCCGCAACACCGGGCGGCTTGTAAAGACCGATGCCTCGCATGGCTTGGACAGCTGCCGCTACTTGGCGCGCCAACTCGTCCTTAACATCAGGGGCCTTGAGCCGAATTATCTCAACTTCGCGTTCGAGATTCGGATGATTCACCCAGTGATACAAACATCGTCTTTTTAGAGCGTCATGTACGTCTCGAGTCCTATTTGAAGTAACCACCACTAACGGAGGATTCTCGGTACCAAAGGTTCCCAGTTCAGGGATGGTGACGGTGTTGTCCGATAGAACCTCCAACAGGAAGGCTTCAAATTCGTCGTCGGCTCGATCGACTTCATCGATTAACAAAACGGGTCGCTCTAAATCAGAATGGTCGATGGCTCGGAGTAATGGTCGGCGAATCAAAAAACGTTCTGAGTAAAGTTCGTCTTCGACGGCTTCGCTGTCGCTCTCGGCCCTGCCAGCAGCTTCAGCAGTACGAAGATGCAACAGTTGACGGGTGTAATCCCACTCATAAAGCGCTTGGGCTGAATCGATGCCCTCGTAGCACTGCAGCCGAATGAGTTCTCCGCCAGTCCAAGCTGCGAGCACCTTGGCAAGTTCAGTTTTGCCGACCCCAGCATCGCCTTCAAGAAAAAGAGGGCGCTGCATACTCATCGACAGATAGACCACTGTGGCAAGGCCTTCATCGGTCAAATAGCCATGATTGCTCAAGGCGGTACTAACTTCGGCGGGGGAACTAGGGACGTTGAACATGCGCCATACAGAATACGACCTCGGACCTATGTAGCCCTCACTGGGCGTCTATTCAGCACGATACCCCCAGTTGCGGATATCTTGCCGCGAGACATTTGAAGGGATTTAGAGATGGATTTGGGTATCAGTGGACGGACGGCCGCGATTGCTGCGGGATCTGCAGGGCTGGGGCTTGGCGCAGCTAAGGCCCTTGCGGCCGATGGAGTTCGGGTAGCCATCTGCGGACGCGATGCCGCGAAACTGGCTGCTGCTGCGTTGGCTATAGGCGGTGACGTCGTAACCCTGGAAGCAGATTTGTCAGCGCCGAACTCAGGTCGAGAGTTCGTCGAAAACGCGACTGCTGCATTGGGTCACTTAGATATCCTCGTGACCAATGCTGGGGGCCCTCCTCCAGGCACATTCGAAAACACCGATCTAGATGCCTACCAAGCTGCTTTCGACATGAACTGTCGATCAATGATCGAAATGTGTCGCGCTTCCATACCCGCTATGCGAGAACGTGGCTGGGGACGGGTGTGCGCCATTACTAGCGTTGGCGTCAAACAACCAATTGGGTACTTGATGGCTAGTTCCGTGGCTCGCGCTGGATTAACCAGCTTTCTAAAAATCACTGCCCGAGAAGTTGCAGCCGATGGAGTGACCGTCAATTCGGCGCAGCCGGGAACCCACTGGACCGACAGAGTCGCAAAGATTGTGCCAGACAAAGAAACCGCTGCCTCTTCCGTGCCTGCACGAATCACCGGTGATCCTGATGATTTCGGTGCAGCGGTGGCGTTTCTCTGCTCCGAGCAGGCGAAATTTATTACGGGGACGGGGCTGCTCATCGACGGAGGCCAAGCCGCGGGACTGCTGGACTGAGCAACTCTTCGTCAAAGAAGCAGAGCTGTTCTAAATAGAAAGTGAAATCTTGTCGGTTGCGTCAGCACAGTTCCGTCAAGAAATTCCAGCTGCTTCCAAGGCCCTCCGAGTCAAAACCCGGGCCAGATGTGCTCGGTATTCGGGTGACGCGTTGAGATCTGTAGGGGCGTCAGTTCCTTCAGCAGCCTGCTCTGCCGCTTCCTCAGAAGAAGCCCCTCCGGCTAATGCATCTTCCACCGCCGCCGCGCGCAACGGAGTCGAACCCATATTGACCAGGGACACCTTAGTTGCTCCCTGCACCTCGACAGCAGCAACCCCTACAATCGCCCAGTCCTGCGCGCGGCGATTGAACTTTTGGTAGTTCCAAGAATCTCCAGGAGCTTTCGGCAGCCTGATTTCAGTGAGCATCTCATCGTCTGAGAGAGTGGACTCGAAGTAGCCAGTAAAGAAATCCGATACTTTAACCTCGCGTTCTCCGTTCGGTCCCTGAGCAATCAGAGAACCACCCAAAGCCAATACAACTGCAGGAAGATCAGACGCTGGATCCGAGTGTGCCAACGAACCTCCGATGGTCCCCCGATGCCTGACCTGTGGATCGCCGACCTTGCTCGCGACATGGGCAAGAATCGGGCACTCTGATATCAGAAGTTCGCTTGTCTCAAGGCTTCGGTGCGTAGCTAGCGCTCCGATCGCAATATGGTCGTCCCGGTCATCGATGTAACTGAGATCTCCCACCCGACCTATGTCCACCAGAACAGTCGGAACAGCAAGTCGGAGCTTCATCATCGGAATAAGGGAGTGGCCTCCTGCAAGAAGTTTCGCTTCATCGCCATATTCAGCGATCAGAGCGACAGCCTCCTCAGATGACCCGGCTCTCTTATAGTCAAAGGCAGCTGGAATCATTCGCCGAGCCTTTCAACTTACGTCCTGGCCACTACAGGCCAAGACTGCCTTAACAATATTGTGGTACCCGGTGCATCGACACAGGTTGCCTTCAAGTCCCTCACGGACCTCGGTTTCCGTAGGAGCAGAGTTTTCTTCGAGAAGAGAACACGCTGCCATGACCATGCCCGGAGTGCAATATCCGCACTGCAGGCCGTGATGCTCACGAAAGCTCTCCTGCATAGGGTGAAGTTCATCAGCAGAGGGAGCGAGCCCTTCGATGGTCATCACTTCCTGTCCGTCGGCCTGCACTGCAAGCATCGTGCAAGACTTCACTGATTCACCATTGACATGAACAGTGCAAGCTCCGCAAGAAGACGTGTCACAACCCACATTCGTGCCGGTAAGCCCAAGTTCCTCGCGCAGGTAATACACGAGCAACGTGCGCGGCTCTACCTCGGTCACGCGAGTCGCATCATTCACCGTGACACTGATCTCCACAATGGTCCCCTTCCTCCAACAGTCGGGCAGCCTCTCGGCCGAGCCCAATCATGCCCCATCAGAGGCACCAGTGCTGCACCGAAAGGCTTACTTATTTCTCGATCTAGAAATCAGCGTGGAATTTATTCCGATGCGAGATCACATCCGCGCCCGAGACTGTCGCCCCCATCTCCTGTCGCAAAACTATTTTTATGCTGATTTTCGGAGCTATAAGCACCTAATTCGAAAAGAATTTAGATAAATTACCAAAGATGGCGCAAGTGGACACCAGCAGCGAACCCGCAGCGAATACCAAGAATCAAATATTAGAAAACGCGCGTCAGTTGTTCGCCTTACATGGCTACGACGGCACTTCTATCCGTCAGTTGACGGCCAGCCTGAACATCACCCCAGCTGCTCTTTACTACCATTTCGCTTCGAAGAACGACGTGCTTGAGGGTCTAGCTGCAAAGTTGCATGACGAAAGCGATGCCTTCCTCGAGCGAATCCGTCATTTCGGTCAAAGCCAACAGGACCTGCGCGAAGCACTCAACCAGTATTACGACTTGCTTGCCGACGATATTCACGTTTTTCGCTTGGTCTACAACGACGCAGCAATCCAATTCACCCCTATCGGACACAGATTGCGGGCGCAGGCTCGGGAGTTCTATGCCTACCTGGTTGGGCCAAATCCATCGGTCGAAGATCGAATGCGAGCGGCGGGCGCCGTCGGCGTGATCCGACTTTCGCTAGAACAACGCGGCATGGAGCCAGCAAAGCACAGAGAGATCATCGTGAAACGAGCTTTTGGTGTGATGGCCGACGTTTAGCGAAGTAATTACCGCGGTTCGATCATTGCAGATTGCCCGTGACCAGATGTTCGACTCCAGGTAAATGCCAACCTGGTGGCAGGTTGATTATGTTTGCAGGGACCACGACACGAAAGATCTCGCCCCCAGGCCGCACCAGCGACAGTTGTTTACGGGCTTCCCGTTCCACAACTTTTGGATCCCGGGCGCGCTCTAGCTGCGATTCAAGTTCTTCACGTCGCTCTTGAAGTTCGCTATATAACTGCTCTTGATGATCAATGCTTTTACCCTGGTCGCGATATTGGCGATATGGCAGCAGCGATGCTGCGGCCAGAGCTACCGCAGCCACCAACACAAGGGAAATGGCCGTTCGCCGCCCTAGTGGTCCTAAACGAAATCTGACGCTTCTGAGAAGGAAGCGCCGCAACCGCGTCGACTCGGAAGTCGATGGGACAACACGCGAACCGACGAACGCCTCGGAATCTGGACCTTTAGTCCAGCGCCAACGCGGCACGGCCCCTGTAGGCCGCGGCTTCACCTAAATCCTCTTCGATGCGCAACAGCTGGTTGTACTTGGCTACCCGGTCTGACCGGGCCGGAGCCCCCGTCTTTATTTGGCCGCAGTTGGTGGCAACGGCAAGATCCGCGATCGTTGTATCTTCTGTCTCACCTGAGCGGTGAGACATGACGCTGGTGTATCCACTAGTGGCAGCTAATTCAACGGTTTCTAGGGTTTCGGTCAGGGTCCCTATCTGGTTGACCTTTATAAGGATCGAGTTCGCTATTCCCCGAGACACCCCGTCTTCCAGACGCGCGCTGTTGGTTACAAATAGATCGTCACCAACCAATTGAATTTTTTTTCCCAATGTGGAAGTGAGCGCAGCCCAACCATCCCAGTCTTCTTCGTCCATTCCGTCTTCGATCGAGACGATTGGGTATCGATCGCACAATTCGGCGAGGTATTCGGCAAAGTCGCTCGAATCGAGACTGCGCCCTTCGCCGCTCAGCTCGTATCGACCGTCACGATGAAATTCTGACGACGCCGCATCGATCGTTAATGCAATATCGTCTCCGGGTCTAAACCCAGCACGTTCTATGGCTTCCACCAAAAGCGTCAAAGCCTCCTCATTGCTTGCCAAGTTCGGGGCAAATCCACCTTCGTCACCGATTGCGGTAGATAATCCACGATCTGCCAAAACCCGTTTGAGGGCGTGATAGGTCTCCACTCCCCAACGAAGAGCCTCCGAAAACGATGCCGCTCCTACAGGCATGACCATGAACTCTTGAAGGTCAACATTGTTGTCAGCATGTTCGCCGCCATTGATGACGTTCATCATCGGCACCGGGAGAACATGAGAGTTCGCTCCTCCGACGTAGCGATAGAGAGGCGAGCCAGTTTCAGCTGCAGCAGCGTGCGCCGCGGCCAAAGAAACTCCCAGAAGGGCGTTGGCTCCCAGTCGATTCTTGTTCGCCGTGCCGTCAAGATCGATCATCGTCCAATCAAGAGCACGTTGGTCAAGGGCATCGAGACCTAGCAACGCGTCAGCGATTTCGGTGTTGATGTTGTTGACCGCAGTCAACACCCCTTTGCCTTGAAATCGCTTACCTCCATCTCTGAGTTCGACCGCTTCGAATTGTCCAGTTGAGGCGCCCGAGGGGACTTGCGCTCGACCTTTGGCGCCAGTTTCCAATTGAACTTCGGCTTCGATAGTTGGGTTTCCTCGGGAATCGATGACTTCTCGACCCAACACATTCACAATGCTGCTCATTGAACTACTCCGAGCAAAGTTGAGAAACAGGAGAGATTCATAAGGTCAGGACCGATGGTAGCCCTGGCTAGAAGCGATATCACACGCACAACTCAACGATTATTGTGTTCCGAGGCTTTGATTGCCGCCCACTGGTCAACCAGCTGCTGCTTAGTTGGCATCGGAGTGTGGGGGTCTCGGTCGAAGATGTGAGGGTGTCGGCGGATCATTTTGTCTCGGATGCCGTGGGCCACATCGGCAACGTCAAATAGTCCGTCTTCTTCTCCGATAGCGCTATGGAGCATTACGTGAAAAAGTAGATCGCCGAGTTCCTCAATTAATCCCCCAACCGAACGCTCACCATGATCCATCAGTTTGATGGCCTCCACCACTTCTCCAGCCTCCTCAAGTAGACCGGCAATCAAACTTGAATGAGTTTGCTCTCGGTCCCACGGGCACTCGGCTCTTAGTCGACCAACTAGAGAGTGCAGTTCCATCATCGCGCTACCAGATCTAGTAAGGGGCAACTGTGGAATCCACAGAGAGGTCAAGTGGTCTGGATCAATTTCGCGGTCGAGTTCTTCCCAATCGATTTCGAAAACGGCTTCGTTGTCGGACCCCAACCGTTGCAACACAGTCACCGTCGCGGGCCCTTCGACATCTAAAGAAAGCTTGATGTCTGACAGGACAAAACGATCGTCACATTGAGCGACCAGAACCGGACCACTCAAGCCGATGATTTCGCGCTCAAACTTCTGACCATCGACGATAGTTACCGTGCTTGCGACGGGATCTATCTGCAATCTGTCCCAAGCCAAATCAAGAAAAGATATCCCGGGCAGGATTTTGAGTTCTATCTCGTTGCTTCGTCGAAGCAACTCGACGGTGTGTTCTGCAACCAGAGGTGACCCGGGCACGAGGTAAGCGATCTTGCCATGCTTAGCTGCCTCAGATACGAGTCGGTCAACGATTGCGGAATAAACGTCAGTTATCAAGTCAGAGGAGTCGTAAAGGTCATCGAAAGATTCCAGTTGGTCGAACGCATCAGCCGACGGGTGATTTCGAGTGCGAAGGTATGTCGGGTAGGTCTCTACCAACTGGTGGACAGCAGCCGAAATAAAATCGGTGCTCCCGGGCCCAAGGCCTCCAACGGCGATCTCCGGCAACGTCACCTTACTGAACAAGCGCTACTGACAACGCAGTCGAATCCCAGGTTCCGACGCTCGGGTCGACAGTTACCCGGTACTCGGTGACGAGTTCCGCGAGCGCTTGTTGCGCGAAAGAGCCAAGTACCGTCGGGTCTTTTTCATCTTCCAGCAATTCCCGTACGAAGAAGATCAACCACAGGCGGCCAGTTGGACTGAAGTTCGAAGGCACCGAAACTACTTCCGACACATCCCCAGGAAACATTTCTCCAAGGGGCGCTGCATTGTCACCGAATGATTTGGCCCATGTCAGTAAGTCGTGGCACCCAACGTCGCCGTCGATCGCTTTAGTGGTTCCTGGTGCGTTCACCTCTAAAGCAACCACCGAGGCTGGTTCGCCAGCGATCAACCTTTGTCGCGCGACATTCGCCGCGGCTTCGGTAGCGACGGCAATCAAAGTTATGCAATGGGGTGTCGAGAATTTTTCGAGCCGCGGATCTGCTTGGAATGCTCGGTCTCTGGCCCAATCTTCGAAACCACCAGTGACGTGAGCTTGGATTTGCGAATTCAGGCGTTCATCATCAACTTCGAATTCGATCGCGAACCCTGCTTCCTGAACGGCGACAGCGGTCAGCCGGAGCCTCAACATAGAGGTGAGCCGGGCGACAAATACCCGACTGTTCGGATTTGCGGGATCAATGAGGCCACTGGGCGGCGAAGCCTCCAAGCTGTCGAGAACTGCTTCGACCGTCACCTCGCCTTGAGGGTGAGATGCAACAACCTTCGTGGGGTCCATCAACGTGGCAGTCATTAGGTAGTCGCTACGTAGCGCTACCCCATCGTTATCTTGATCGATTCGGTCAAAAATTTGGTCCCGCGAAAGATCATCGCCGGAGTTGGACGGGTCACTGCACGCGGCAACGCTCAATGCCAATGCGCAAATGGACACTATTGCTAAAAGATGGCGGGGTTTGCGGAAGTAGTGAGCCACAGCCGAGATGGTAGGCGTTTAATGTGTTATTCGGTAGGTCGGAGCTCACGAAGAAAGCTGAAAAGCTCGCCCGGCAAATTTGGGCCCGCACTCTTTGTATGCAACGTCAACTCCTTGAAATCTTCCTTGTAGATGCCCCCTTTGTAGGGCCCGTCATTTATCAGTCGTTTAAAACGAATCTGTTCACTCTGTTTAAGTTCTATGGGCGACAACCGCACCCGGTCACGGTTCGCGACACTGATATCGCTCACTTCAAAACGAACGCATTCGGCTCTCAGTAACGCAATGTGGAGAAGGGTCTGTGCCGGATCTGGGACGAGCCCATATCTGTCAATCCATTCGGCTTCTATGTCGGCCACTTCAACGATTTCAGTTACTCCGGCAAGTCGCCGGTACGCCTCGAGACGTAATTCTTCGAGATGCACATAGTCGTCTGGAAGGTACGCCTGAACGGGAAGGTCGATACTGATTTCGCGTGATTTTGCGACCGGTTCACCTCTAAGTTCCGCGACCGCTTCAGTTACCATCTCGCAGTAGAGGTCATAACCCGCGGCGGCGATGTGCCCCGATTGGGCGCCGCCGAGAAGGTTGCCCGCTCCGCGAATTTCGAGGTCTCGCATCGCGATTCGAAACCCTGAACCTAATTGCGTTGATTCACCAATGGTCTTGAGACGCTCAAAGGCTTTTTCGGTCAAGGTTCGATTGGGTGGGTAGAAAAGGTAGGCGTATGCGCGTTGCCCAGACCGCCCCACGCGTCCGCGAATTTGATGCAGTTGTCCAAGTCCCATTCTGTCGGCGCGATCGACAACAAGGGTGTTCACGCTTGGCATGTCAATACCCGATTCGATGATCGTCGTGCAGACAAGAACGTCATAATGTCGGTCCCAAAAATCGATAACTACCTGCTCTAATGAGCCTTCATCCATCTGTCCATGCGCTACTCCGATACGCGCCTCCGGAACCATTTGACGCAACTGGTCGGCAGTTTCGGCAATGTCCTCCACCCGGTTATGAACAAAGAAGACTTGTCCTTCACGGAGGAGTTCTCGCCTAATCGCCTCCGATACCGCCCTGTCGTCGTATTCGCCGACGTGAGTAAGAATCGGTATTCGCTCGGCCGGAGCCGTATGAAGTAGAGAGAGGTCTCGAATCCCGGTGAGACTCATTTCGAGCGTTCGGGGAATCGGAGTAGCCGTTAGCGTCAAAACGTCAACATCGATTTTGAATTTCTTCATGGCCTCTTTATGTGAGACTCCAAATCTTTGTTCCTCGTCGACAACTAGAAGTCCCAGTTCTCTAAAGCGGACATCTTGAGATAAAAGTCGGTGCGTTCCAATCAGGACATCTACGCTGCCCCCGGCGGTCTCAGCAATAACACGCCGTTGTTGAGAAGGCTTCAAAAAGCGACTCAAAACTTCGACTCTGACCGGATGGGCCGCGAACCGTTCGACGAAGGTCTGATGATGCTGCTGAGCCAAAAGGGTGGTCGGTACTAGCACTGCTACCTGTTTTCCCTCCGCCACGGCGCTAAATGCTGCCCGCATCGCAACTTCGGTTTTACCAAACCCCACATCACCGCATATGAGCCTGTCCATCGGGTGAGGCGATTCCATATCGGAAAGCACATCTTGAATAGCAGTCAACTGATCGGGCGTTTCTTGAAAGAGAAAAGATTCCGAGAGTTCCCGCATCCACGGCGTATCGGCTGGAAACGAATACCCGGACGTATTGAGGCGAGATTGGTACAGCACCACCAACTCTTGGGCAATCTCAGACACGACATCTCGAACGCGCGCTTTTTGTTTCGCGAAGTCAGTGCCGCCCATGCGGCTGAGCGTTGGTGTTTCCCCTCCTGTGTATGGTCGTATTAGCTCGATCTGATCGCTTGGCAGGTAAAGCTTGTCAGTTCCTTTGAAGTCAAGCACTAGGAAGTCACGTTCGGATCCCATGAGAGTGCGGTGCTCCATGCCGCTGTAACGAGCAACTCCATGATGGTGGTGAACAACGTGATCACCTGGCTGTAAATCTTCGAAAGTTCGCTGTGAGCCTGCTCGAGGACGAGCGGAACGGTGAGTTCGGCGACGACCCGTGATGTCTCGTTCCGTTAGGACAGCCAACGCGAGGGTAGGGGCGATGAAACCACGTTCAAGGGGAGCGGCGACCACATGTCCGCCAGGCTCCCCCTGGTAGCGATCTGTTGTGTGCACCCGCAGATCGATGCTTTCCGAACGCAGCGTTTTGGCCATTCTTTGCGCTGATCCTGTCCCATCTGCTGCAACAACTAGACGTTGGCCAGCGGAAATCGACAGTTCCCTTACTTGATCAAGCAGGCGTTCGGGGTTTCCGGCAGCGGTCTCCCAAGGGAGAGTTTCAAATTTGGGCTGCGTTGGGCCTGTCGAAATGCTGTCAACTGTCCAAACGTTGGCAGCGCATTTTTTGAGCATACGGTCGAAAGGAACATGAAGTCCGGGAAACGGGCGAGGGTTTCCATGGTCGTCCAATGCTTGCCAAGTGCTAGCGAGCGCTCGCGCCAAGTCGGTCTCTTCGGCAATTAGATCTGACGATCGGTCCTTAAGTCGCTTTGGCTCAATCAGTAGAACTAAAGCCTCAGAGTTCAGCAAATCTCCGAGAACTAATTCCTCACGAACGAGCCATGGCAACCATGACTCCATGCCATCAAATAACTGTCCCTCTGCGACTCGCTTCCACTGCTCCGTTCCCCAGGGCTCGTTTGCGATGAGTTCCTCTGCGCGTTTACGAATGGCGGGAGTCGGCAGCATCTCTCGAACCGACGCGATGACAACCGATTTCCTCTCCGTAGTGGATCTTTGATCGGTGACCGAAAACTCGGTTAATCGTTCGACTTCATCACCCCACAAGTCAAGTCTGATTGGGGAATCTGCGGTAGCCGGAAAGACGTCCATAATGCCGCCTCTGACAGCAAACTCGCCGCGGTGCTCAACTTGGGATTCACGGCGGTAGCCGAGGAGAATCAACGATTCGGACAAGTCAGACAGATCGGCCGTACCTCCGCGACACACCTCAAGTACTTCGATGTTCGATGCATCTGGAGTCAAGCGCTGAAGCAGGGCTCGGATAGGAGCGACAACGACGTCTGGGGAACGGCCCTCTCTCAACCGGCTCAAAAAATCAACCCGCCGTCCCATGGTTTCTATACCGGGGCTAACCCGTTCGAATGGAAGGGTCTCCCATGCTGGGAATACGCCAACGCGATCCCGTCCCAACCAAATCTCCAGATCATTGCGCAAGATCTCAGCTTCGTTGGCGGTTGGGGTTACCACCAACAGCGGGGTCTGATCAGATAACTCGGCAAGGCCGGCGACAAAGAATGCTCGGGCGGCTTCCGGCACAACGACCTCTGCGGTCTTTCGGCCTATTAACTGATTCAGGATACCGTCACCAGATATTCGGCTTGGTAACGACGAAAGAAGCCCACTGACGTTCACGATGAGAGACCGTTGACGTCATTCATTGCTCGTTCCACACCATCCCGGACAATTTTTTCGACAGCTTCGACTCCGATATGAACGGCTACTTCTAAAGCAACTCGATCTGCTTTAGAAGGTTTCTTAAGGACCCAGTCTTTACCTGCCTGTGGATTGGGCGGTTTACCTATGCCAACCCTGACTCGAATGAATTCGCCGGTTCCCAAATGCTGTCGAACTGACTTGAGCCCATTGTGACCAGCTCCCGAGCCGCCAACTTTTACTTTGACGCGACCGGGTTCTAAGTCCAGTTCGTCGTGAACGACAATCAGACGACTCACTTTTTCTAGGCCGTTACGACGGATCAGCGGAACGACTGATTCTCCACTCAAGTTCATGAACGTCGTCGGGCATGCCAAAACGACACGGAGGCCCGAGACGCTAATCGCAGCTACCCGGGCGCGATCCGCTCGAGAGAGACGAAGAGAGGCCCCAACTCCCTCAGCCAACTGTTCAACGACCTCACATCCCAGATTGTGTCGCGTCCCTAGGAATCGATCACCGGGATTACCGAGGCCGACCACCAAGTAATTCGCCGGAGTACCGCGCCTCTCAGCGGCGCGGCGAAAGACCGACACTGCCGGTCAGCTTAACTATCGTCGCCAGCGTCGTCGCCGGCTTGTTCGGCGCTATCTGAGGCTTCGGCATCGAGTTCTTCGCCCTCTTCGCCCTCTTCGCCCTCTTCGAGCTCATCGCCCTCTTCGTCTTCCGCTGCGACGGCGGCCCTACTTCGTTGACCTATCGCGATCAGCGCGTCATCTTCGACCTGAGGGACAACACCGCTTCCCATTTCTAAGTCGGACACACGAATTGGGTTATCGATGGACAGTTCTGAGATGTCCGCTTCGAAGAGTTGAGGAATGTTCCCAGCCGGGGCTTCCACGGTAAGCGTCATCATTTGTTGCTGGACGACGGCTCCCTCTAGATCCACGATCACTGCTAGTCCCACGAGTGAGATCGGTACGTCGACGGTAAGGCGCTGGTCCAGGTCGATGAGCATGAAATCAACGTGAGTAACGCGATTGGCTATCGGATCGCGTTGCATGTTCTTGACGATGGTTAGGTGGTCAGTGCCGTCAACATCAAGTGTGATCAACGCGTTTGGGCCTGCGGCGTTTAAAGCTGCACGAAATTTCAGTCTGTCAAGGGTTACCGAGATTGGGTCAGAATCCTGGCCGTAGACAACGGCTGGAATCTTGTTGTTGCGGCGAAGACGTCGCGATGAACCACTGCCAAGTGTGCGGCCGGTCTCAGCCTCGAGCTTCAGATCTGACGACATCGCTGACGACTCCTGCGATTAGGAACAAACAGCACGCTTCGTCCAAAGTCGTCCTGTAGGAGTTGACCATTGTAGAGCCAGCGGCTGCGCATCACTCACCTCACCACACAGGCACTCCTTCTATGACAGATTATCTCCGTCGAAGATCTCAGATACGGAAGTGTCCTCAAACACCGATTCGAGGGCATCAGCGAGAATCCCCGAGGCGCTCAAGACCTCTAACTTGTCGAAACGTTTCGCGGCAGGAAGTGGCACCGTGTCTGTCACAATGACTTTGCTCAGCCGAGAGGACTTAAGTCGATCGACGGCGGGACCAGAGAAAACAGCATGCGTAGTAGCGCACAACACATCCGAAGCTCCGTGCTCAAGGAGCGTGTCCACGGCAGCACAAATCGTTCCAGCAGTGTCAACCATGTCGTCGATAATGACGCACGTTCGATCACTTACATCGCCCATTACGCCTAAGGCTTCTACTTCATTTGCGGACTGCAGGGAGCGACGTTTGTAGATCGTGGCTACTTCGCAGTGCAATCGCTTCGCATACCTTTCGGCGACCTTCACCCGACCGGTGTCAGGCGAAACGATGACTGAACCCTCAGGAATCAGGGACTTTAGATACTTAATGATCACGGGCGCTGCCGTGAGATGGTCTACCGGTCCTTCAAAAAATCCCTGGATCTGTCCACTGTGTAAGTCAATGCTTACTAGTCGGTCGGCACCGGCTCGCCGCAAAAGATCTGAAATTAGTCGCGCCGTTATGGGCTCTCTCCCTTGCGCCTTTCGATCTTGTCGGGCATAGCCGTAAAAGGGAGCGACCGCCGTGATCCGCTTCGCCGAAGCCCGACGGGCTGCATCCACCAGGATCAAATGCTCCATCACGGTGTCGTTAACGCTCATGTTTTCGGTAGCGGCGTGGGTTTGGATAATAAACACGTCGCCACCGCGAACCGATTCCCCGAATCGGCATTTGATTTCGCCGTTAGCAAAATCGATAAGTCCCGCATCCCCCAGTTCGACACCCAAGTGGCCCGCGATTTCGGCCGCGAGTGCAGGGTTTGCTCGACCCGTGAATAGGTGTAAGCGCTTCTTAGTAACGAGCTCCATCGCTGCTCCCGGTTCAGGATGAGGTATAGAACGGCCCCGTGACAGTACCCGACGCGACCTCGACCCCCGAGTCCAAAACCGCATATGGGCCGATCCGGCAATTGTCTCCGATCCTGGCTTGTACTGCAGAGGTCGATTGAATTTGGGATCTAACCCCGACGAAGGTGTCGGTCAGACGGACATCGGGGCCTAACTCGCTCCCTTCGCCGATAACGCAATCGCCTTGCAACAGAGTGTTCGGAAACAGGGTCACATCGGGCGACAGTACGACTGTCGCATCGATGTAAGTCGCCTCAGGATCCAACATCGTGACACCAGCGGCCAACCATTTATTGTTTGTCCGCTGCCTTAACACTGCTTCGCACTCCGCTAGTTGTTGGCGGTCGTTCACTCCCCGCACCTCGTCGGGGTCGTCGACAACGAGAGCATCGACAGAATGACCATTGACACGCAAGACCTGGATGACATCAGTCAAGTAGTACTCGCCCTGGGCGTTCCGGCTGTCGATTTTCCTAAGGGCCGCTGTGAGAAGACTGCGATCGAAACAATAAATCGACGTGTTGACTTCGGAGATCTCGAGCTCTTCGGGGGCCGCGTCAACATGTTCGATAATCCGGTTAACTCGGCCTTCAGCATCTCGCACTATGCGTCCATAACCCGAAGGATCTTCGAGGTGCGCTGTCAATAACGTCGCTGCGGCTCCCGAGTCGACATGCATTCGGTGCAGTTCAGTTAACGTCTCAGATTTGAGCAGCGGCGTGTCACCTGGGAGAACCATCAGATCAAAGTCGTCGTCTAGTTCGCGAGGCTCAAAGGACTGAAGCCCTATAGAGACAGCGTCTGCGGTACCGCGTTGGACACTTTGTTCTACAAAGTTGACCCGCGTGGGATCAGTGGATTGTTCGTGGAGAGTCTTGGTTACTGCCTCGGCGCCGTACCCAACGACCACTATGGTGCGTTCTAAGTCAAGTGCCTCCAACGCTTCCATTACGTAGCGGGTCATGGGTCGACCGCAGAGAGGATGAAGAGGTTTCGGTCGTGCCGATCGCATACGCGATCCTCGACCCGCCGCAAGCACCATCGCTGCTACCCGATGCTCGGATGAAAATCGATTCACGTCGAACGGTTCCATTCTTCGGGGCAGACGGTCGATACAAAAATTTAGTCGCAGCTTGTTCGCTCGGGGAGGAGGGCTCGAACCTCCATTGTCGGGACCAAAACCCGATGTCCTGCCAGTTGAACGATCCCCGACCGTCGATGCGCTGAACACGCAAGGGCGACGGGTTCAGCCTAACGACGGGAACTGTCTTATGAGGGTCGGACAGGGGAACAAACCCACAGAAAGTCACGTTGGGTCTTGCCGGTGCGCCAGCTACCCTGCAGGTCCACATGGGATCCTTAGTCAAAAAGCGCCGAAAGCGCATGCGCAAGAAGAAGCACAAGAAGATGCTCCGACGCACGCGGTATCAACGTCGCAACAAATAACCATCTAGACGCAACTCAATTAATCGCTTCAGTTGCTCTAACCAGTTATGGCATAGGCGGCATCGTACGAACGGTTCGCGATTCGATGCCTCGATGCACGATGGTTTCATGGCGGCCCTCAACAAACCATGTGCCACCGCTTCCAGCCAAGCGGGCTCGTGTTCCTGTCGCTTCGCTCAAAACGTCTCTCCACTCGGCAATTTCGGGTTCAACCGCTATGGCAGCTTCTTCGAGATCGTTGCCGTGCAGTCCTATTGGTCCATCCAGTTCGTCCCAGGCGCGATAGACCTCTGGCGTCGATACCCCTATGGGCGGAATCAGAAGAGTGATTTCCTGATCCAGGTGAGGCAATGGGTCAAGTATTTCTCCGATACCTCGAACCCGAGCTCTACCCCCTCGAAGACAGAACGCTACGTCGGAGCCCAGATCTACTGCGGCAACTAGGTCGTCCAAGCCTGCCCATCGCAGGATCGCCGCAGCGTCTGTTGATCCCCCTCCTAGACCTGCCCCTGCGGGGATCTCTTTTTCGATGGTGACACCCACTTCGCGACCAACTAGGCCCAAAGCACGCGTCACCAGATTATTTTCGTTGACAGGCACCTCCAACCCCGATCCGGCCGAGCGGACTACTAGATCCGAGCCGTCTGATAGAAGGAGTTCATCGCAAAGATCAACCGAGACCATCTCTGCGTCGATGAAGTGGTACCCGTCGCTGCGAAGTCCTGTCACACGTAAGGAAAGAGTGAGCTTGGCGGGAGCGACCAGACGGGTGACAGTCATCGTTTAGCACTCATGGAGCTTCGGGCAAGTGCAACCCAACTGGACAAGTTGAGTTCTTCGGGTCTGGAAGTAGGCGCAATGTTTGCTCGTTTAATAGCTTCCTCATCGACACGGCCTCTCAAACTCTTGCGGAGCATTTTGCGACGTTGGTTGAAGGCGATGCGCAGAAGCTCCTTTAGTTCAGCTTCGACGTCTAGTTCGATGTCGTGGTTGACTCGTTCAATCGCCACCAGCGCAGAACTAACTCGCGGTCGCGGGTAGAAAACCGAGGGTGACACTTGGCCGACGACCGAAGCGTTCGCTCGAAGTGCAACGCGGACGGAGACTGCCCCATACGCGGAATCACCAGCCGCGGCGGCCAATCTTTCTCCGGCCTCTTGTTGAACCATGACAAGCATGCGATCAATCGACGGGACTTCGTCAAGCACCGTAAGCACGACCGAAGTTGCAATGTTGTAGGGAAGATTCGCTACCAGAGTCCATCCAGGGGTAGGAAGAGTCTCGTCCCAATCTAAATTACGCACATCTGCGTGAATGATTTGGGCACGATCACCGACGACAGCGGTCAGAATCGGGATCAAAGCCTTGTCCGTTTCGATCGCTGTCACCTGTGCACCGGTTTCGATCAAAGCGAGGGTCAAGGATCCTAAACCCGCGCCGATTTCAACAACTCGACTCTCAGACCCAACGCGAGACAAGCGCGCTATCCGACGAACAGTATTGGGATCGACGACGAAATTTTGGCCGAGACTTTTCTTCGGATCTATTTCCGCGTCATTGAGTAGGCGTCGAACATCAGCGAGGGACAAAGTCACTGTTTAACCTGCCACTTCGTCCAACCAAAGTACTTCTTGCACCCAGGCCAACCATTCCAGCCTTGGGCTTGCCACAGCAGATTTGCGCGAAAGATTTGCTCCTCTTTAGTGGCATCGGCTGGACTTCCGGTCCCTCCCACCCATTGCCATGAGCCCAAAGCAAACTGGAGACCTCCGAAGTATCCGTTGCCCGTATCCACATCCCAGGTGTGGCGCGATTCACACCATGCGATGCGGTCCCACATGTCGCGAGTTGGCCAACTATCGAGGTATGGCTGCCCAAATATTGTTTCTTCAACATTCGGTTCAATGGATTCATGTTCAGGCTGGCGACTGATCGGAACCGTGATTGCGGGGGCGAGGCTTGTAGCAACCGTTGTTGGCACAACCACCGAGGTCGACACAACCACAGAATTCTCGG
>ERZ651768.1164-NODE-1164-length-19528-cov-10.127911_pt1 | contig 19528 bp, 18 predicted proteins | sample MGYA00514754_ERZ651768 | MGnify/ENA metagenome assembly ERZ651768
GAGCGGCCGGGCCGTCATGGTCTGGTGATGGTGGCGACCCTGCGGAAGAATGGGTGGCCTCGGATATCGCCGGTGGAGCCTTTGTTCTTTGACGGGCAACTTTATCTCGGCATGATGTGGCGCTCCCAGAAGGCCCTGGACCTGCTGCGCGACCCTCGGTGCTGCGTCCACAACGCCGTTTCTGACCGCATGGCGACAGACGGCGAATTCAAGGTCTATGGGCGGGCCTTGGACATAACAAACCCGGAGGAGCGGCAGGAGTACCTGAAAGCGCTATTCCAAAAAATCGGCGACCAACCGGTGGGGCACGAATTCCACTGCTTCGCAATCGACATCGAGAGCGCGGCGGCCAACACGTTGGTCGACGAAGAATTCCAACACCAGGTGTGGAAAGCCCGCTAGCCCGCTAACCCGGTTGCTCAGCCGCCGTGACCCATGCCGTTCGCCACCGCCGCCAGCAATTTCTGAGAGGCGCTGGCCCGGAACCTAGCATCTATTGCGCCTACGCTCTTCTCCACGATCGTGCCATTGGAGCTGACAAAACATGCCGAATTCAAAATCCTGCGCCTGTTGCCCTTCACCACCGCCACCGCTGCCGGAGGCCACCACGAAAACGATCGCCGCCACAACCACCATCGAGTCAAAGGCGCCCAACCCGTATTTCGTGAAATTTTTTGCTAAGTATTCTGGCCTTGCCGGGCCGCGAATGAGACTCGGGCGTTATTTCTTCTGCGTCTGCGATTGGCCAATGCCGGACCTCCTAGAAATTGGACGAGCCCCCAACGCACAATGATGTGATGCTGTCTGTCACTTCAAGGCTCGAATCCGCCTGGCTGCCCCTTCATGTTATGTCTTCTGGCACTCCGGTTCTTGTCGCTATTCCGGCCACCGTGCTATGATTGCCCTAGCCTCGGATCGCAGCCTAAAACGGTCGAAATTGGGGGCCAAAGCCCTTCCTCAAGTCGAGTTCTATATTTGGACAGCCAGCAAGACCATCAGGTCTACCTTTCTGTGGATGAACCCTTCTCCGGTAGTATCCTCAGCGATATACTCGGACACCTACCAGGCACGTCCACGGGTGAACCGGCCGAAGATTGGCTGATGGGAATCGCACAGGCAGCACTGAGTGTGGCGTTGGAAGGAGCCGAGGTGACGCAGATGAGCCTGCTCATTACCGATGATGAGACTGTCCACGGTCTGAACGCCCAGTTTCGAGGACTCGACGAGGTTACCGACGTGCTGTCTTTCTCCGCCGACCATGCAGGCCACTGGGAGGGCGACGCCGAGCCGCCCGAGGATTTGATTGAAAACGGAGATCTCGGATTTGTTATGCCACCCGGAGAACTTTCTCCACTGGGAGAAGTGATTGTTTCCTATCCTCAGGCGCAACGTCAGGCGGAAGAGCGGGGCGCGCGCCTTGAACATGAGTTGGCCCTTCTGGTAGTACATGGGGTGCTGCACCTTACGGGGCACGACCATCTGGACCCTGAAGAAACACAGTTGATGCAGTCCAAAGAGCGCACAGCCCTGGCGACACTTAACATTAAAACCTAGACCGGCGATTCTGACCTTGATGGAGACCCACCTGAAATGACCGGCCAGGCTATAACCGATCCTGCTTCTACCGCCCAGGTTTTCTACCGCAAGTGGCGGCCTTCCAGCTTCAGCGAGCTGGTGGGCCAGGAGCACGTTGCCGGCACACTGCGCCAGTCAATCAAACAAGGCCGCGTCTCCCACTCCTACCTGTTCTGCGGACCAAGGGGCAGCGGCAAGACCACCACCGCCCGAATCATCGCCAAGGCGGCCAACTGTCTTGAGCCTCTGGACGGAGACCCCTGCAACGCCTGCGCCATCTGCCTTTCGATCAACGGCGGCCAGTTCATGGACATCATCGAACTCGACGCCGCCAGCAACCGTGGGATCGACGAGATACGAGACATCCGGGAGAAGGTGAACTTCGCCCCGTCCCAAGGCCAGCGCAAGGTCTACATCATCGACGAGGCCCACATGCTGACCGATGCGGCCTCAAATGCATTTCTAAAAACGTTGGAAGAACCGCCTCCCCACGTCATCTTCGTTCTTTGCACCACTGAATCCCATAAGATCCTGCCGACCATCATCTCGCGGTGCCAGCGGTTCGATTTTCGCCGTATAGCCTCGGACTTGGTCTACGGCCGCCTAGCCGACATCACCGAAGCCGAGGGTGTGAACGTCGACCCAGAGGCGATACGCCTGGTCGCCCGCCACGCCGCAGGCAGCCTTCGGGACGCCGAAAACCTACTGGAGCAATTGGTGGTCGCTTCCGGCAGCGAGGGCGTTACACTGAATCAGGTTGAAGAACTTTTAGGCCTGAACAACGCTGAAAGCTCCCTGGAATTGGTTAAATACCTGCTCATGGGCAATACATCGGCCGCGTTGTCGGCAGTGAACCGGGCGGTCTGGGGTGGCACTGACCTGCGTCAACTGCACAAACAGACCATGGAACTGCTGCGGGCGGTGATGCACCTGCAATGGGGCTCTGAGGACGCTGTAGACGTTTCTGAAGATGTTAGCGCCCAACTCAAGGAGTTGGTGGGCAGAATCCCCTCCTGGCGTATCCTCAGAGGGCTCAAGGTGTGGGGTGACGTCAACATGCGTTACGACGCGCCGTCCACCCTTCCCCTTGAATTAGCCGTGGTGGAAATTTGTGAGGAAACCGCACCGCCGGCAGCACAGGCGCCTCCCGACGCCCAACCGACCCCCACTGCAACCCCCGTTCAGCCGGCTCGAGACCCGAGCAGTCGGCCTCCAGCTCGGCCCCGACCTCAAGGTGAGGCGCGTCCTCCCGCGGGACGGCCAACCAATCAACCACGACCCGCCCCGAACCCCGGACCCATATCTGAGCTGGGCGCACAGTGGCTGGCAGCGCTCAAGGTTCTTGGCCGCATGAAAGGCAAGAAATACAATCTTGGAGCCCTGCTACGCGACTGCAAGGCCCACGCCGTTTCCCTGGATGGCAATACCCTGGTGTTGGGTTTCTCCAACAAGGCCAACCTGGAACGGATGCAAGAGGAGATGGACGACCCCGGATCCCGCCGTCAGGTCAGCCAGGCCGTTGCAGACTCGTTCGGATCTGAATACGAGCTGCGTCTCGCCATGGCCAACGGGACCGGAAGCACCGCCAACACGGCCAAAACCGCGCAACAAAGTTCCTTGGTCCGAACGGCCCTCGGGATGGGCGCCAGAGTCCTAGAGGAGATCGAAGAATGAACCGCAACATGATGCGTCAGGCGCAGAAGCAACTGGCACAACTGCAGAAGATCCAGGAAGAATTGGAAACCCTCACCGTCGAAGGTACCGCCGGTGGCGGCGCGGTGAAGGTGACTATGACCGGAAAACAAATCGTGGAATCGGTTACTATCGAGCCCGAGGCCGCTGAAGAGGTGGAACTGCTTCAAGATATGGTCTTGGCCGCAGTCAACGACGCATCCAACAAAGCCCAAGAACTAGCCGCCCAGAAGATGAGTGTGGTTACCGGCGGCATGAACATCCCGGGATTCTAGGTAATTCCATCAAACGGCCAGCCAGCAAAAAAGCCACCTGCTGCGCACTCGATAAATGACTCAAGAGAACATCTCCGGAGCAGCCCCCTCCTTGGCTCGGCTGGTGCAAGAATTGAACCGGCTGCCGGGCATTGGACCCAAGAGCGCCCAGCGCCTGGCATACTACATCATTCGGCTACCCGACGATGACGCCTACGCCTTGGCCGATGCCGTTACCTCCGTCAAGCAAAATATCGTATTCTGCGAAGAGTGCCAGAACCTGACCGACGCCTCACCATGCCAGGTCTGTTCCGACCCACGCCGTGACCAGACCATCATCTGCGTGGTAGAGGACCCTTTGGATGTGCTGGCCATGGAACGGACTCGGACATTTAGGGGCTTGTACCATGTGCTCCACGGCGTTATCTCGCCGATCAATGGGATCGGACCGGACCAGCTAAAGCTGAAAGAGCTATTCAGCAGGCTGGAGCGGCCGGAAGTAGTGGAGATGGTTGTGGCCACCAACCCCACGTTGGAAGGCGAGGCTACAGCCATGTACATCCGCCGCCACCAAGGCCAGGAGGGCCTTAAGGTCACCCATCTGGCCCGTGGGCTGCCCGTAGGTGGGTCTTTGGAATATTCGGATGAGACCACGCTGACCCGGGCGTTCCAGGGACGCCAAGAGATTTGACCCGGAGTTAAGGCAATGGCCCCTCCCAGAACCTATCGTTGCGAAGCTATCATTCTCGGCTATACGCCGCTGGGCGAAGCCGACCTTTTGGTCACCATGTACACCTGGGACCAAGGCAAGGTCATAGCCGTGGGAAAGGGAGCTCGCCGGTCGACCAGCAAGCTGGTGGGACACCTGGAACCTTTAACCATGGTCCGGATGTCCATGGCCCATGGCCGCAGCATGGATATCATCTCCCAAGCAGAAGTCGTCCAGAGCTTCTCTGTGCTCAAAGAAGACCTGCTGACCATCACCAAGGGCCTGTATCTGGCGGAGCTGGTGGACGGGTTTGGGGCCGAGGAAAGCCCAAATCCCGAACTGTTCCGGTTGATGATTGACACCCTTCGGGCCGTGGAGGACAATCCAGAATCGGACATGCCTTTACGGTTCTTCGAGTTTCATCTGCTACAGGTTTCTGGGCTGATGCCGGAACTTTACCACTGCGTTGAATGCCGTGAAGAATTGGAGCCGGACGCCCATCGGTTTAGCCCCAACGTGGGGGGCACCCTATGCCTGGATTGTAGCCCCGACGACGCCCATCTGCGCCCCCTTTCCCTCCGCGCCTTAAAAGTACTGCGCCTCCTAGACCGGAGCGAAATTTCAAAGGCCTGTAAGCTGTCTGTAGACAAGAGCCTGGCCGACGAGCTCCGGAGCCTGCTCTCCACCACCGTAGGCTATTGGCTCGGTAAGGAAATTCGCTCTAACTCGTTCTTAGATCGCCTTAACAATGAGTCCCTTCCTGGTGTATATACTTAGGGCTTATGGATTACATTTCGAGCGGGCCCGCGGTTTCACCCCTAAATGGAAGGCTACCGTTTCTTGATACGAAGGGTAAATTGTGTTTACCAAGATATTGATTGCCAACCGGGGCGAAATCGCCTGCCGGATTATTCGCACATGCCAGAGTTTGGGGATAAAGACCGTTGCTATCTACTCGATGGTCGACCAGCAAGCCCTGCACGTCAAAATGGCCGACGAAGCCTACTTGGTTGGCGAGGCTCCCCCTCATGACAGCTATTTAAACATGTCCACGATTCTGGACGCTGCCCGTACGTCCGGCGCCCAGGCCATCCATCCAGGCTACGGCTTCCTTTCCGAAAACCCTGAATTCGCCCGTCTCTGTCAAGAGGCGGGTATTTGTTTTATCGGGCCCGATCCGGATGTGATGGAGAAGATGGGTGACAAGATCTACTCCCGAAAACTAGCTCGCAAAGCTGGCCTTCCCATCCTATCGGGTACCGACAAGGCCGTGGCAAATGAGAACGCCGCGACCAAAGCCTGGGAGCTGGGGTTTCCGCTGATGGTCAAAGCGGCCGAGGGAGGCGGGGGTATCGGCATCCACATCATTGATTCACAAGAAGAATTGATGCCCCTAATCGAGCGGACGCGGCAGGTTGCCGAGAGCGCATTCGGTAGCTCCCGCCTGTTTTTCGAGCGTTACTTGAAGGACGCCTCTCACATCGAGGTCCAGCTCATCGGAGACCAGCACGGAAACTTGGTCCACCTCTACGAACGTGACTGTTCCGTGCAGCGTCGCAACCAGAAACTGGTGGAAGAAACCCCCTCGTCGGCCAAGCTGACTCCACGCCTACGCCGCCGGGTCTGTAGCCTGGCTACCAAGCTGGGGAACTACATAGGCTATACCAGCACAGGGACTGTCGAGTTCCTGGTGACCGCCGACGGTAGCGTTTTCTTCCTTGAGATGAACACCCGGCTACAGGTGGAGCACGGTGTCACAGAGTTGGTGACCGGTCTAGACCTGGTGGAACTCCAGATTCGGGTTTCGGCCGGAGAAGCCCTGCCCATCAGCCAGGAAGACGTCTCAGTCAACGGACACGCCATAGAGGTCCGGGTCTACCCCGAAGACTCCGAAACTTTCATGCCTGATTCAGGGGATATCACAGACCTACATCAACCGGAGGGCGAGCATATCCGCGTTGATTCCGCGCTTTGCAACGGTTACACCGTTGAGTTAGACTACGAGCCTCTGATGGCCAAGATAATGGCCTGGGGAGAGGATCGGAACCGAGCGATAAAAACCCTCCAGAGGGCTCTCTTGGAATTCCGGGTGGAAGGCGTGAAGTGCAACGTCCCATTGCTGCGGGACATCCTGACCACCAAGGAATTCTTGGCCGCCACCCACCACACCGGGTCAATGCCCATCTGGATAGAGGAATTCCAGAACCGCTCCCTGACCAAATGTGGCAACGGAAAGATGAGTAAGAACGGCAACGGCCATAAGAACGGACAAGAGAACGGCGAACGCGAGATCGCCGCTACCATCGGCGTCGCCTTGGCGACGGCCATGAGATCCGCACAATTCCTCGCGCCGGCCGCCTTTAGCCCCTGGCGCGTTTACGGGCGCCGGGAGCAACTCATTTCCCGGTCAATGGGGAACCGGAGTTGGCGGTAACCACACTTCGGATTAAAGTTGGGGACAACTGGTACAACGTTGAGATAGGTGAACTGACCCAATCCCCGGTCGAAGTTACCGTAGAAGGCGAAACCTTCCTGGTGGAGGTCGAGGGCCTACCCAGCCAACCCCCGGCCCGCCCCCGGCGCGGACGCACCCAGTCCGCAAGAATCGTCGCACCTCCTCCTTCTTCTCGCGGCCCTTCAGGCGGCAGTTCAGATAACATCATTGCATCTCCCTTATCAGGACGTGTGATCTCCATCCTGGTTCGGCCAGGCGACCAGGTTTCCGCCGGCCAAGAGGTTTGCGTGGTAGAAGCCATGAAGATGGAACAGAGCATCCGTGCCCACCGCGATGGAGTCGTCAAAGAGATTGCTGTCCAGCCCATGGACACGGTCCGCACCAACGACCCTATGATCGAACTGGAATAAGAATACCTCCGAACCGAACTCTCTCTTGCCGCCGTCGCATTCATATACACGCGTGCGTAATTTCGCCCCGTGTATTATTATTGGCTGATTACATCTCAAGTCAGCCTCCCCAGGCTGGCGCGCGCATCGGTCACCGTAAACGTTTAGGGAGTAGGAATATGAAGTACGACTATATCGTGGTGGGCGGAGGCTCCGCCGGATGCACCATCGCCACCCGTCTATCCGAAGATTCTTCCAAGTCGGTGCTGATGTTGGAGGCAGGCCCGGATTATCCCAATTTCGACCAGCTTCCCGATGACATCAAATTCGGAAACAACGTATGGCTGTCAGCATATGGCCCACACAGTTGGGCTTACGAGGCCCAGGTGACGCCTGAGCAGCCTAATCTGACTATCCCTAGGGGCAAGGCCACCGGCGGTTCAAGCGCTATCAACGGACAGGTGCTCTTCCGTGGCATCCCAGAGGACTACGACGGCTGGGCGGCAATGGGCAATGACGAATGGGCCTTCACCAAGGTCCTGCCCTACTTCAACAAGTTGGAGACTGACCTGGATTTCGGAGGGGATTTCCACGGGTCCGAGGGTCCAGTGCCGGTGCGGCGCTACCCTCGCAGCGAGTGGCTGCCCTATGCCAGGGCCTTTGAGGATGCCTGTGTTGCTGTGGGGTACGAAATCGACGAGGACATGAACCACCCGGAGTCCACCGGCGTCTCTCCCAGGGCCAGGAATACCATCGATGGCGTGCGCATGAGCAATGCCCTGAATTACCTGGATATGGCCCGACACCGATTGAACTTCAATATCCGCGGCAGCGTGACGGCTCGGCGCATCCTGTTTGAAGGCAAGCAAGCAGTGGGAGTTGAAGCCGAAAGCGGCGGTGAGGTATTCACGGTCGAAGGTGAGCAGATCATAGTCTGCAGCGGGGCCGTTGCCTCGCCCCAATTGCTGATGCTCTCGGGCATCGGACCGGCCGAAAACCTCAAATCACTGGGCATAGACGTCGTCCACGATCTACCTGGGGTAGGCCAGAACCTGCGCGACCATCCCTCCGCTGCCGTTCTGTACCGGGCGACTGGAGACCGGCCCGACATTCAAGCACCGGTGATCCAGGTTGGCCTACGCTATACCGTGGAGAACTCTGACATCCGGAACGACATGCAGATCAGCCCCATGCTGATGACCAGTGAGCACCGTCCCGCACAGGTAGAGATTGACGACGAAGGGAACTACATCGGACTCAGCGCCAGCCTGCAGCTTGCTTTGGGCAAGGGTGAACTGAAACTTACTTCCACCGACCCCCACGTGCAGCCGTTCCTGAACTATAACTATTTCCAGGAGGAGGAAGACCTACGTCGCATGCGAGAAGCGGTACGGCTATGCATCCAGATCTGTGAACAGTCTAGCTTCACTGACATTCTCTTGGAATTGGTGAACCCTACCGAGGCAGACCTGGAATCTGATGAGACCCTTAATGCCTGGTTGATGCGGAACACCGGCACATCGCATCACATCTCCGGTACCTGCAAGATGGGTCCAGATTCCGACTCAATGGCAGTGGTGGACCAGTACTGTCACGTGAGGGGAATGGAGAATTTGCGAGTTGCCGATGCATCGGTGATGCCGGACTGCATCCGGGCCAATACCAACGCCACCACCATCATGATTGGCGAGAAAGTTTCCGACTACATCAAAGAGGGCCGCTGATCAGACCTACCGGTCCTGCCAGTCGGGCGTTTCCTCGTTGACGCAGTGGAGAAACACGAAGGCGGAAGTCCGGCCCAGGCCGGCGAAGGGCCGCGTTAATACCTTGACTCGGGTGTGGTAGTCCAGGTGGTCCAGAGACCTCAGATAGGCGTGGAATGACCCATGCTCGTCAATGTAGTCAAGCATAATGCGGGCATTCTCGACGGTTGCGATAATTTTGCGGCGGTTACGGACGATGCGGCTGTCCTCAAAAAGACGCTGCAATTCGTCGGGACCGTAGGCCGCCACTCGGCCCAGGTCGAAATTCTCGAAGCTTTTTAAAAACCCTTCCCATTTCTCTAGGATCACCGCCCAACTGAACCCGGCCCGGAATACCGCTTTGGTCAGTTGTTCAAAATAGCCATCGTCGCCATCAGGCCTGATTTTTTCTGGCCTTTCCAGAGTTCTTCGCACAACATGGCTCCATGGTTAGCATTGGATGTCCGCTCGACGTCACTGCCCAGTATATCGTCTTGGCACTGTTCAGCCGTCTTACGTTTGCCCTCGTCCGGGAGTTGACCCTGACCGGTTCATGACAGCTTGAAATGCGTTCGCAATATCAATTTAGCGGATATATCATTCCTAATACCCTAATGCTCATTGATATGTTATATTGGCGACCGTGATGCCAAAGGGGGAGGCAACGCCAGATGGAACTGCGTCAGCTTGTTAGTTTTTACCATGTTGCTCAGCTGCGAAGTGTCTCTAAGGCGGCCCGCACATTGGCTCTGGGCCAACCAACGGTAACCACTCACCTTCGCAAGCTTGAAGACGAGTTTGAGATAATCCTGTTTGACCGAATCAAACGGCCGATTCAGCTTACTTCAGAGGGCTCAATCCTACTGGAATTAGTCACGCCCGTGGTCCAAGCAGTGGACGCGCTGAAGACACAGATGGACTATAGCGAACGACGCGGTTCGTTCGTGGTGGGCGCGTATCCAGATCTGGTCTTGCACCACCTCCCACCCGGAATTCAGGCCTTCAGCAACAGCTATCCGGACGTCCGCATTCGGCTATTGGCGAGGCCGTACACCCCTCTGCTACGCCTGGTGCGGTCCGGTGAGGTTGACCTGGCGTTCTGCGCTCCTCCACCCCTAGACGACCAATCGCTAGAATTCCAAGAGTTATTCAAATTCGACGTTGTCCTGATGACGCCCTTGAATCATCCCTTATTGAAACAAGCCAACGTTAGCCTGCAGGACCTGGCTCCCTGGCCAATGATCCTTTCCGGGCCTGAAAGTCTGACCCGCCAAAAGGTAGATCAGGAATTGAGGGTACAAGGCGTTTCCTGGGACGTGGTGCTGGCATTGGACGATACTGAATCCATAAAACGCTACGTCGAGACCGGTATGGGCGTGGCGGTGTGCAACGATTTCACCCTCCACCCGCAGGACCACGACCGTCTGGGAGTCGTGCGGTTGGACCACATCTTCGATTCTTCGGTGATTGGCGTCTGCACATTAAAGGGCAAGTTCCTTGGTCAGGCTGTGCAGAACTTCATCGAAGTCCTTTCGGACGAGATGCGAGGTTACCACGCCGATCTGGCAGGCTGAGACCATACTAAGGCTGAAGAACGGTCCAAGATAAAAACCCGGTAAGAGGCCGCTAAGAGATCCCAGCCCCCCGTTCGGTTTTCCGCGTCAGTCTACAGTCTTCCTCAGATGGACGGATGCGTCCGAATCGTTGAGTTTTGCACGCCAAATACGGGATAATGGTGCCTAAATTCTATACGTCCCAAAGATGGTTTATGTCTACCGGACCCTCTCGAAAACAAATCAAAGTAACCGTGGTCGGCGCCGGAATCGTTGGCTCAGCCATCGCTTATTCCCTGGCCAGGCGCGGCGCGGCAGTCACGGTGATTGATAAAGGGAGGCCTGGCGCCGGCGCCACCAGCCATTCATTCGCCTGGATCAACGCCACGGCAAAGCACCCTGTCTCCTACCACAACTTCAACCGCCGGTCGCTGGGCATGTGGGATCGGTTCGCTAAAGGGTTGGGCGTGGATGTCGGCCTGCGCTGGGGCGGTCAGCTGGAATGGGCATCCACCGCCGTGGGAGCGTACGAACTGGAGTCCCGCGCCGCCCAACTTCGAGCCTGGGGCTACCCGTGCCAGTTGTTAGACGCCGCGCACATGGCCCATATAGAGCCAGGTCTGTCTCCAAGGGAGGTAACCGCGGCGATCTATTGCGAATTAGACGGAATGGTCGAGCCGACGCTCGCCGCTCAGGCCTGCATCCAAGCTGCGATCAAACTCGGCGCCGCAGCCAAGCTAGAAACACAGGTTACGGACGTGATGAACAACTCCAGCTCTGCCACAGTTGTCGCGGGCGGTGAAACCATTGACGCTGACGTAGTGGTACTTGCCGGCGGTGTAGACAACACCGTGCTGGCAGCGATGGCAGGAATCACCATTCCCCAGGAAGAGAGTCCAGGCGTGGTGATTCGCACCGGACCCATCGCCCAGCCACTGCTCTCGAATGTTTCAGTTCTGTACGCCCCGTCGTTGGAGCCGGGCAGGCCGGAGATTCACCTGCGTCAGTGCCTGGACGGCTCAGCAATGATCGGCGAAGGGAGCCAAGAAAGCCTGGCAAGAGACGACACGCAGGCACATGCCGATGAACTTTTAGCTCGTGCGGCCGAGTACGTGCCGGCATTGAAGGGCGCTGCAGCGATCCCCGTGCCGGTGGGCTACCGGCCGATGCCGTTGGATGGGTTTCCGGTGGCTGGTTTCTCTCCAAAGTCCCCTAACGTCTACCTGGCATTGACCCACAGCGGAGTGACGTTGGCCCCTCTGATGGCTCAATTGGCTACCATGGAGATCATAGACGCGGCGCAGGTAGACCTTCTGTCCAATTACCGCCCCAGCCGGTTCGACTAACTTGATCCAGCCGTGGGTCACTTCCCCTTCCAGGGGGAAGGTTAGGATGGAGGAAAGCGTTCGTCAGCCAACCTCACTTGGGTCCCCAAGCAATCTTGAAGGAACACCATGAAACGCAGCGAAGGACGCATTTTCACCACCCACACCGGCAGCCTGCCGCGACCCGAGGGTCTGGTGGAGCTTCTGGCCAAAGTGGCCCGCGGCGAAGAGGTGGACGGATCAGCCTTGGAGCGCTTGGCCGATGAGTCGACCCTTGAAGTGATCCGCCAGCAGGCCCGGGCTGGAGTGGATGTGATCAACAGCGGCGAGCAGTCTCGCGTCAGCTTCTCGACCTACGTGACGCAACGGATGTCCGGGTTCGGCGGTTCATGGACCCGGCGCGGCCACAAGGACCAGAACGAATTTCCCAACATCGCCCGGCCCCGGGCCGTGCAACTAATGCGCGACGTGCCCCAGTGTATCGGGCCGCTGGAATACCAGCGTCAAGACTTGGCCGAGCGGGAGGTCGACGGCCTGCTCAACGGGGCGAGCGAGGCTGATACTTCTCATCAAGACTTGTTCATGAGCGCGGCCTCGCCTGGCATCATCGCCTTGACCATGGGCAACGCCCACTACGACAGCCACGAAGAGTATGTGATGGCCCTGGCTGAGGAGATGCGCCAAGAGTACGAGATCATAACCAACAGAGGTGTGGTGCTGCAATTGGACTGCCCAGACCTGGCCATGGAGCGCCATGTGGCCTATCAGGACGACCGGATAGAGGTGTTTCAACAGGTGGTAGCCCTGCACATCCGGGCCATCAACCATGCCATCCGTAACATCCCGAGGGCGCAGGTGCGGCTGCACGTGTGCTGGGGCAACACCGAGGGACCTCATCACTACGACGTGCCATTGGAAGACATCCTCCCAATCGTCTACGAGGCTAATGTGGGGGCGCTGGTCATGGAGATGGCCAACCCGCGCCATGCACACGAGTACAAGGTCTACCAGCGTTTTCCTCTGCCGGAGCACATGCTGCTAGTGGCAGGGGTCATCGACACCAAGACCAACTACGTGGAGCACCCTGAGGTGGTGGCCGACCGGCTGCGGCTGGCGGTGGACGCGGTGGGCGGAGACCCCACGCGGGTGATGGCCGGCACCGACTGCGGGTTCGACACGTCAGCGGGCTCCAACCGGGTGGACAAGGACATCGTCTGGCTCAAGCTAGCCGCCATGCGCGATGGGGCCAACCTAGCCAGCCAATCCTACACCTGGTAAGGCGTTGGTGGCCGGAAGCCGTTGCGTTATCGAGGTCTACAGGCACGGGCGTATGCTAAGATGATCGCTGCGGTAACCTCGGATTTTAATGAACGCAGAGGTTGATATTGACGGGCTCGGCTTATTGGTGAGCCCTGTCGGTTCCTGGGTACTGGAATCCAACAACGTGGTGGCCGAAGGGCTAGCGGTATCGCTCGACAAGCCCTTGGCATGGGCCATCAGGTTCTTCTTCGGGAACGCCGAACTCAGCATGAGACTAAGGGCTACAATAGCGGGTATGTTAGGGTTTGGTGATTGAGGCAGCAAACATGCGGTTGGCAACTTTTCTGGTGGTATTAATTGGGGTTGGACTGTTGGCTTGTTCAGGCGCAGCTCCAACACAGATTGATCCCACTCCTACCTTCAATGCAAGAGATAATGCACTAGTTACACGCTCTATTCCTACCATTGTGGTTGGACCGACGTCGGTCCCAACTGCCATCCCTGTGCCTGAACCCACTCCCGTGCCAACCGCCATCCCTGTGCCTGAACCCACTCCCGTGCCAGTAGTTATCGCTAAATATTCATTTTCAGCCGAATCTTCATCAACCAAACTTACCAATGGATTATCTACGAAAAGTAAAAAGTTCGGAATGTCTGTAGCAATTGATGGTGATACCATCATTACCGGTGATCCGAATGATTCTTTTGAAGGTACTGATTCTGGATCCACCTCAGTATTCAATTTATCTAGCGATACATGGATACAGCAGGCCCAGATAACCGCTGATGATATATATCAGGGATATCTATTCGGTGAAGCCGTCGATATAGATGGAGACACTGCTGTAATCGGTGCAACTGGGGGGGCAAAAGGTGCGGTATATGTGTTCGTCCTTCTAAATAGCATTTGGGCTCAACAAGCAAAACTAGTGGACCTAGCTACGGATTCTTCTGCGCAATTTGGTAAATCTGTTGCTATTAGCGGAAATACCATGGTTGTAGGCGCACCCACTGATGACGCACCTGAGACCGATTCAGGTTCGGCATTCGTGTTCACGAGAACTGATGATGTATGGGGTAAGGTGGCGCAGCTAGCACCAAGCGGGCGCATTTACACATTAAGTAATAATAGGTTTGGTACGTCAGTCGCGATAGACTCTGAAAGAATATACGTCGGAGCTCCAGGAGATTTGTCTACTAACGGAACTGATTCGGGTGCCGTATACGTGTTTACTTTGTCTGATGGCAGTTGGGTAGAAGAGGCCAAACTTCACGCTAGTGACGGCGGTGAAGGCGATAATTTCGGACACTCTATTTCGGTCTTTAACGACACTCTTGTGGTTGGTGCGCCTGCTGATGACAGTAACGCAACAGATTCAGGCGCAACCTATGTTTTCGTTCGTAATGCCACCGGTGAGTGGAACGAGGAGGTCAAACTCATCGCTAGTGACGGAGCATATGACGATAACTTTGGATGGTCAGTTGCCGTAGGGGCGGATGTTGCAATTGTAGGTGCTCTATACGCGAACGCTCCCGGATCAGACTCGGGCTCTCTATATACATATGATCGGACCGGAACGAATTGGTCAGAGAGGTCAATATTGACCGGTACCGATACAACTAGCAACGACAGACTTGGAACATCTGTGTCCATAAGCGACAATGTAGCGGTAAGTGGAGCACCCGGAAATACGGAAAAAGGCAAGGAAACAGGTTCTATTCACGTTTTCACTGCGCAATTAAGATAATCATTTCTGATCCCCACTAGTAACTCAAAGTGACGAAAAGTTTCACCACTTCCTGCGGTTATGCTCACTTATGAGCAGATGCTAGACTCGATTTGCCACTTACGAGCACTTATGCCCATTTCTGGCTAGGCATGGCACCGCACTCAAAAGCCGATAGGGGTGACCCTGTGTCAGTTCAACTCTGACCTTCGGCACGACGTTTTAGGCAAAGAAGAAGTGTCTGAACTTTTTCGACTAGTCCCGGTTCAGCAAGTTAGCTGCCGCGGGTGTCGGCATATACTAAATCACCGGCTACTAATCTTGGTTCACCATATTCGAACTCGGCAAAGCCGACAAAAGCGTTCAGGAGTTTCTCTGACGCTGCATCTGCCAACTCTTCATTGATGCCTCTATGCCGTATGTAGCCCGGCGTAATTGCCCTGTCTGCTACGCCTTCGGCATCGAAACTCCAGATTATCTCGCCTTCTCGGATTATCGGAGATAATAATACTTCACATTAAATTAAATAAGGCGTGCTCATTCCTCACTACGGTTGCAAGGCAGGTGTTCTAGATGTGCCTGCTCAAATTCCACAATGATTCCCTAACGCTATCATGCTTGATGTCGACAACGGTCCGCAGGCTATGACCCAGGAAGGCAACGACTGGATACACGGTTTCGACGGACTGGAATCCTTTTTCAAAGCGCTGAGGCCCACGGGTGTCTAGTCCATCTGGTCGACCGACCCAGACCCGGCATTCACCAAGAGATTACTGAAGACCGGGTTCAAAGTAGAAGAGGTTAAAGCCCGAGCCCGAAGCGGCAAGAATGGTGGCGGCCAGTACTTCGTGTGGGTCGCCACCCGCAGTTAGATCTCTTCCACCGGCGTCGTCGCGATGCCGTAGGTCCCATAGAAGAAGTTGGCGTAGTGAGTAGAGCCACCGGTTACGAAAAGTAAATATTGCTCCGGACTCTCTAACGCCGGTATGGTTGCCTCGGGGTCGTCTGACAGATGTTGCAATTCCGGATGATGCACCCACTTTCCCTCGGCGTCCGTGGGAATGGTTCCCTTGCTCAATACCGATTTCAGAGACACCCGGCAGTTCTGGTGCAGCCATTCTTGGGCGTTCCTTTTGCTCATGCCGGCCTCAGCCATGATTACCGCCCGAGACGGACTTAAGATTATTGGGTGGTATGGACCTTGGTATGGCATCCGCCTGTTGGTGTGGCCAATCTGGGCCGAATCCCAACCTTTGAGCCAATTGCCGCCGCCGGCGTTGGGGTAGAACATCATCGAACCGATGTTGTTGAGAGTGTCTTCATGGGTCTTTGATCTAGGGTCAATTATGGTAGTTGGGCCGGTAACCGTCACCACAGTTACCGTGCTATCTTCCCTCTTGTACCCCAGGTCCATGTGGTAGGGCTGCCAGGGGCTGACCTCTTCATTTTCTGCGATGCACATGCCGAATTTGGTAGGTAGTCCCACGAAATTAGGGTCGCCGGCGCCAGCGTTGCAGTAGCCGATGTTGATCAGGCACAGCCGCAGGGCCCGGCCGATAGCCGTGTTGGCGCTGTTGATGACGCCGGGGCCCATGGCGGTAGTGCCGAAGTTTATACCGGCCTTCTTGGCGATTGGGCCGTTAACCAGGATTATGGGCGCTTCAGTATGTCCGGAGACCTGCATGTCCCTGTGGTTCATCTCAGGTTTCGCCAGACAATCGATGGCCGCCAAGAGTACCGGGAACTGCTCCGGGCGACAGCCCGCCATGACGGCGTTGATGGCTATCTTCTCCACCGTGGCCAGACCGAAACCCGGTTCCATCACCATGAGCACGTCTTGAGGTAGCCGCTTCGTGGCCTTCGTCATGCGTTCGACCGCCGCAGGTGTGGGAGGAATCACCGGAATGCCGTCTGACCAGTCTCGGTCGGCCAGGAAGCGGTTCACCGCATCGAGCCCTTCCGGGGTTTCATCCATCTCGATGTCGAACAGTTCGGTGCTATTGCTTCCGTTTCTTGAACCTCTGGCAGTTGCCGCGGAAGCTGGGATCTCGGTGAGACGCTGGATGATTTCGTCTATCTGTTCGTCGACCATCCTATGGATGAATCCGGCTTGTTGTCCGGTGGTGGCGTGAGGGATAGTGACGAACGACGCACTGGGTTGGCCCCATCCATCCACGCACGACTGCCACGCTCTGGCAAAACTTCTAGCGGCGATGGCTACGGCTGGGACGCCGGCTTTCTCGACTGCCACCATGTCGTGGGCAAGCCACGACGTGCAGCCTCCTCAATGGGCAGTCGCCCCAATCATGGCGTCGACTTCCATCGCTATAAGGGAAGCTTCTTCTTCATCTATGTGAGTACCGCGGCTCAAGGACGGGCGGCCGGACCTGAGATCCCCGCCGTACCGCTCGAACTTAACTCCGGGGAATCGCTTGCCGATATGCTCGGCCACTCGGTCTACGGCGATGTCCGCGCCGCCGGTCATATTGTTGTAGAGGCCGATGGTCTTGCCTTCTAGTCCCGATAGGCGTGGAGCCGGCGGGACCTTGTAATCAACCCTGTCAGCGGCAGGGGACATTATTTGCAACTTCATATTCACTCCTTTAGGCCGAAATGCGGGCTCGTCTTTGAGGCCGAACCTGGTCACCGGAACAAGAACGTTATCACCTCAGTGGACGACGCCACTGTTGGTTAAAATTTCGAGTCCGGCAGAGGCTGCCGCAGATGCCGGATCAGCGAAGATACCTGCGCGTTCTGTCAAGTCCCGTTGCATCTGTCGTTTAAAATCAGGTTAATAGTGTGGTTGAATCTTAGAACGGCGGTCCATTAAGGCCTCCTGGCAAGTCATCGGGATGAGGCAGATAACCTCGAGTTATCAAATACTGGATAAATACATATTCCATCCGACTATCTGACACTAAATTGAGTGCTGTGGTGCGCTCTTCATGAGATTTTCCATCGGGGTTATGGCGGTTTATTGTTCGTTGAATGGGGTACGGCAAACCTGTGTATTTAGGGTCTGACAAAGTACGACTTATATTGGCTAATCGCGCTCCCACCAATTGGGCGTTCCAATCAAACAAGTCCACCAACGTCCCCATAGAAGTCCCAGTGTTATTTCGCCGATGTTGATAGTCTACGCATATTGTATTTGCTTTATCCCTTGAATCATACATATTCGGCTCCCAGCACACACAACAGACGTATGAGCCGTCATCAAGCAAAGCTCTCGACTCGACAGCACAATGGGTCATTAATTCTCTCGCGTTGTCCGAAATTTCACCCCAAAACGTTTCCATTGGGTCTAACGTCCAGCGTACGTCAGTTGGGACATCCCCTGGAATCTCCAAGGATTGTGATTGGTTGGATGCGTTTAATAAAGTGGAGTTCTTGCCGAGCAACGCAAGGAGTTGTTGCAACGCTGGCATGGCCGAGGCGTTCCGATACAACTTTCGGATTGACGCCTCGCTCCAGAAGTATCGTGGCATGGGCGTGCTCGCCAGGACAATCCTTTCTAAAGTGGTTCAGTTGAATTGGCATCTATAATTAACGAGAGCACTCCTATGCTAGGGAATTACGAAGATAAAACCACTCCTTCAAATATTTCGCTAGGTAACAAGATTATTGCGATTGCAGCAATGAATATGTTGGAAACAGGCGATCACAGCCTAAGGCGATATCTTATGCCCTCTTAAACGGAATTGGCCCATATATGTGGCGTAACTCCTGAGACGGCACAAGGATCGTTGCACCTCCTCTGGGCCAAACCGATTTAGCATCAGCTGCGGCCAGGTCCACTATCCCCTCGAAATGGGCTGTTTTAGGCTCAAAAATAGGCTACAATAGGCGCGAAGGGCCGGTGTAGCTCAGTGGTAGAGCAGCTGTTTCGTAAACAGCAGGTCGCGGGTTCGATTCCCATCACCGGCTCCATATCTTAGGCACAAAACGACCCTTTATGTCATATAAAGGGTCGTTGGTTTTCTTCTAATGTCCACGGATTGGCCACGAACTTTTTCTGGTCCGTGTTTTCCAGGCGTAAAACCACCCCCACCAAGGAACCATACCCGGGTGGGGTACTTTAAGGGTATGGGCATTGTCAGCCGGAGCGGGAAGGTTACGGGGCGAGGTCAGAGGGCGTGGTTACCAAGTCGCTGGACAGGACTTTGGAATGGGCCGTCGGGTTCTTCGTCGGCAACACCGAACTTAGCCTGGAACTTTGGACGGTTATATCGGGAATATCAGGGTTTGATGATTAGTGAACTTCACCCCATTTGTTCAAGTGAATAGATGACGTCAACGCAGTTGTTTGCTGTGTCCCATTCAACCACTGCTGGTGAAGTCACAAGTTCTTGGAAACCTTCCATGTCGGTGATATTGGCCAGAGTGACCGCTTTATGCTCGTTCACTTCGGCGATTTCATATTCCGAACAAAATTTACTAATATCACTTTCCATTTCTTTGACGAAGGCTTTGAAATCGTCAACGGTGCAATCAAACGTTGATACCATACAGAGATTCATTGGGTTCCTCCTATACGTGAGTGATTCACGGATACTACATTCCCAGTCCGTATGGGCGATATTTTACACATTTAGTTAACCGTGTAGACTACCGCCATGCGCTACCTATCTTCCATATCACTAGCACTTATCGTGTTGATGGCGTTGGCTTGTACTGCGGCGCCTGCGTAGAATTTTGGCTGGCGGTTACAGGATTCTATGAGTAAGGGAACCAAGATGAAAACCGTCGGAATCGGAGCTTCGGTATGATGCGAAAAATAACCGACCGCTTGTTGTGGTCTATAAACCGCTACCTCTTTGCCCTGCCAGCCCCTGTCGTTGTGGGCC
>ERZ651768.1166-NODE-1166-length-19508-cov-9.482116_pt1 | contig 19508 bp, 15 predicted proteins | sample MGYA00514754_ERZ651768 | MGnify/ENA metagenome assembly ERZ651768
GCGCTGCCAGGCCATCCAGGCCGCGGCGCCCACCAGCAGGACGAAGATGAACAGCCAGGGCATGTTGGGGAGATGCCAGGGTCCGTAGCCGCTGATTAGGAGTCCTTCGGTGACGTCCAGGGGGAACTCCAACCATCGAGCGACCTGCCGGAAGAAAACCTTGACGTTGAACGATTCCTCGACGGTTTGCAGACACACCCAGCCGAAGGTGACAACTGCCGCGGTCACCACCGTCCACGTGAAATCTCGACCGCGCCACGCTCGGGCCGCCGAGCTAAGACCAGCCACCAGAAAGAGGTAGAGCCAGGGTGTGGTCGAGAGGTGTAGGAAGTCGAAGAGGTCCGCAGACCACCCCGCCCAGGCCACGACCATGGTGAGCGTGAGCCAGCGGCCGCTTCGGTTGCGCCACGCCATCCACCCCGCCGCGAGGATGCCGGCCAGGAACAGCACCAGCCACGGTCCGCGGGAGAGGTGCCAGGCGATAGCGAACTGGAAGAGTTCCTCAGAGCGGAGGTGGTCGAACCAGGTGTTCACCCACCCGCTGGCTCCATGACTGACGCGTACGTAGCCGTCACGGCCAGCGAAGTTGAACCAGTCGACCGTCCAGGTCCGTGGCACCCGGTACAACCACTCCAAGGCACCGGAATCCCCTTCGAACTTGCCGAGCCTGGTCATGGAACCGGCCCCGAACCGCCACCAGACAAGCCACAGAATCAGGAATGGGCCCAGGGCGACGGCCGCCTTCTGGCGGCCCGAGATCTGCTTTGCCGGGCCGCTGGGGGGAGCGGCGTCCGCGGTGTCGATCGCCTCGGCCGTGGTCTGGTCGATCATGACCTGCGGATCATTCAGCTTCGAAGAGGGCTTCGGTCACCTGGGACGCGGTAATCGAACCGACGACCGCACCGTCCTCGACCACCCGGAGGGTGCCCGGAGAACCGAGGATCTTGCGGGCCACTGACGCCACGTGGACCGTCCCGTCGACCTCGCCCTCAGCGTCCGCCGAGGGAGGGCCCATCAGCGTGTGGACCCTAAGCAACTTCGCCCGGGAGACGTTCTTGGTAAAAGCAGCGACGTAATCAGACCCCGGGTTGGTGATCAGTTCCTCAGCAGTGCCTAGCTGATCGATCACACCGTCGCGCATAATGGCGATTCGATCGGCGAGCCTGATGGCCTCGTCGAAGTCGTGGGTAATGAAAACAATTGTTTTCTGAAGAGTCGACTGAAGCCGGAGGAACTCGTCCTGCATCTCCCGCCGAATGAGAGCATCGAGGGCGGAGAACGGCTCGTCAAGGAACCAGACGTCGGGTTCAACGGCCAGGGAGCGGCCGATACCCACCCGCTGTTGCTGGCCGCCGGAGAGTTCCCTGGGGTAATAATCACCGCGCCCATGCAGTCCGACCAGGTCGATGATCTCTAACGCTCTGGCGTTCCGTTCGGCGAGGTCGACGCCCTGGACCTCGAGAGGGAACGCCACGTTTTCAAGCACTGTCCGGTGCGGGAAGAGCGCGAAGTGTTGGAAGACCATCCCCATCTTGTGGCGGCGTATTTCCACCAGTTCCCGCTCGGATGCGGCACGTAGGTCCAGTCCGTCGAACTCAATCTCGCCGGCGGTCGCTTCGATGAGCCGCGACATGCACCGGACGAGCGTGGACTTCCCGGAGCCACTAAGGCCCATGAGGACCAGGATCTCACCCTCATGGACATCTACCGTTGCGTCACGGACCGCCGGGATGTAGCCACCGGCCGTGAGGGCCTCGGTGTCCGGGGTCCCCCCGTGGGCGGCCAGGAACTTCTCCGGATTCGAACCAAATAGTTTCCACACGTTCCGGCAGCTGATCTTGGCTTCGCTCATCGGCGACCCCGGCTCCCCTCACGTTGTCATCTTGGTTCCGTGTCGGCTGAGGCCACAAGCAAGGCAGCGAACCGACGGAGGGCGGCTGGGCCCCATACCGGGATTGACACTAGGGCATGGAGGCCTCGGGTGTCGTTGCCGGATGGGCGGTGCCGGGCCTCGCTTCTGAAAAGAGCAAGCGGCCCGGGCGGGGTATCTACCCCACCCGGGCCACTTAACTACTGCTGACTAGGTCAGCATTTCGTTCAGCCTGCTATCCATGCGGACCAACGGTCTTCGTTGTCGGCCAGCCACTTCGTGGCCGCGTCCTCGGGCTCCATGCCGTCGATGTCAATGTAGGCGGCAAGGTTGTTGAGGTCGGCACTCGTGAAGTTCATCTTCTGCACGGTCTCGTACGTGTTGGGCCACTTGTTGGGGAACTCCACGTTCACGCCGGTCTTGAGATACCCGGCAGCCGGGTTCCCACAGTCGTGCGTGGTGTTGGGGTTGATCCCCCACGAGGCGTCGGTCTTGCACGGCTGCTCAAACGTCGGGAACTCGATGAACTTGCCGTCATAGACGGCGTCCACGAAGTTCGGCATCCAGTTGAACAACACGATCGGCTCCTGGTTGGCGTCAGCAGCCTCCAAGGCCGCCCACAACGCACCAGCGGTGCCGGCGTTCTCGACGATGAAGTCCATCCCTAGGCCGTCGACCCGCTCCTGGTCGCCCTTGAGCCAGTCCGCCGGACCACCCAAGAAACGTCCCTTGCCGCCCGAATCAGGCGTCGCGAACAACTCGGCGCAGTCGTTGAGCGCCTCCCAGTCCGGCAGACCAGGACACACATCCTCGACATAGGTCGGGTACCACCACTCTTCACGCGTCAACGCGTCATGAGTACCCGCATCGATCACACAGCCCTCCTCGACACGAGGCTCGAAGGCGGGACCAAACGCGCCCTGCCAGACCTCATGCACCAGGTCCATGTCGCCCTCACACATCGCTGTGTAAACCAGGGTCGAGTCAGCCGAGATGTACTCAACCGAAGCACCCGTCGACTCCAGGATCGCCCCAACCACATACACACCAGCGATCTGAGAAGACCAGTTATGGATCGGCAACTTGATCGCATCCGACGAATCAGCAGCGGCTGCTGGGGCTTCGAACTTGAACGGTGAGTGGACAGCTCCTGGCGTGCCCTCGTTGTTCATGCCGAACTCAGCCTGGGCGGCCAGCAGGTAGTCGAGGGACGCCCATTCCGACATCGGTTCGATGTCGGAGATGCCGGCGATCTCGAGCAGATCCTGGGTGTACTCCTCGTTGACGTAACTGTTCGGACAGAAGCTGATCTGCGAAATAGACAGATCGCCTTCTTTTTCGGTATCCGAGGCGTAGTCGTCCATGACCTCGAGGATGTCCGGGAAGTTCGCCGGGTCCAGCCAGTACTGACCCATGCGGACGGCCTGGCGCACGAAGCCAGCAACGGCGTTCGGGTTGTTGTCCAGGAAGTCCCGTGTCGTGACCCAGAACTCGTCTGGCAACTCGACGATCGTGTTAACGGCGATGTTGGCCCCGTACTCGACCATCCCAGCCTTGTGGCGACCGAAGAACGGCGTGATGGCCAACTTGCCCTCGTAGAACAACTCTGTCCATGCGTTCGACCCGCCGGACACCGTCACATAGTTGATGTCATCAACGGTGGACAGGTCCCACCCGTTGACCTTGAGCAGAGCCAAACGGAAGTCGGCATCAGGAGTGCCGGGCACCCCGCCAACCAAGACGTCCTTGCCGGACAACGCAGCAGCGTTGGGGATATCAGGCTGAATGGCAAACGTGTTGAGCGAACCACACCGGTGGCCAGCGACCACCACGAAGTCCAGACCCTCATCACGGGCCTGCATCAACAACCCAGGCTCCATCGCCGCTATCTGAGCGCTCCCCGAAGCCAGTGCCGCACGAACATCGTCGGTCTGAACCGTCTGAACGGTCAGACCCTCCTCGGCGAACCAACCCTTACGGGACGTGCCCTCCACAACGACGTTCGAACTCAGATTCGGCAACCGGTTAGCCACCACAATCGAATCCGTCTCAGCAGCCGCCGGCGCAGCCGTCGTCGCCACCGGAGCAGCCGTCGTCGCCGGCGCAGCCGTCGTCGCCGGTGCGGCCGTTGTAGCTGCCGGAGCAGCCTCCTCGTCGTCGCCACACGAAGCAGCGACCAGGGCCAGTACCAACGCGACACCGACTACGCGGGCGATACGAGACAAAGAACGATGCGGACTCACCACAAACCCTCCCTCAAGGTATTTGGACCCAAACGCTTCGTGACCCGAAGCGGTCCTTGCTTTATAAAGAAGGACCTTAATAGTCGACTTCTGGACTCGGCAAACCTCGACCAACCCGCCCGAACCGCCTTAGAACCGGTTGATTCGCCAGCCCCCATCGACGGGAATGGTCACGCCAGTCACCATGTCGAACCGTGAACTACACAGGCCGACGATTATCCTGGCCACTTCAGCCCTAGTCACCAAGCGTCCCGATGGTGTCCGCTCGATCGCTCGCTCAACGAACGAAGCGTCGAATTCGGCAATGTCATCTGCCGATTCAGCGATTTGGCCGGGGGCGACACAGTTCACCGTGACCTCAGGGGCCAACTCCACGGCCAGGGACTCGGTCAACGTGATCATCGCCTCCTTGGCCAAGGTGTAGATCGAATGATTCCGGAGGTAGGCGGAACCCGCCGAGATGTTGACGATCCGCCCCCACCCCCCAGTGCGCATACCGGGAGCCAAGAGTTGGGCCGCAAGGAAGGCCGACGTGACGTTCCCATTCCAGATCCGCTCCCATTCCTCATCCGACAACTCGGTAAAAGGGGTCATCGAAAACGGGCCTGAATTGTTGACAACGATGTCGATAGGTCCCCCAGCCGACTCGACAGCGGCGGCCACCATGGTCCGAGTCGTGGACGCAGTACTGGTGTCGCCGTACACCGCCACGTGACTCCCCGACGTCACACTGAGTTCGCCAAGCAACTCATCGGCGCATGACGGGGACTGGAAGTAGGTAACGACGACGTTCGCACCGGCTTCGGCGACCGCCCGGATAATCTCCGCTCCGAGGTTCCGAGAGGAACTCGTAACAAGCGCTGTGTGACCGGCAAGCGGAAGTAGCGAGTCCACGTTCAGTCAACTTCCAGGTCGCCGACTGCCTTGATCCTGACCCGAACCGCGTTGCTCGGAAGGTACGCAAGTGGCACTTCTTCTACCTCAACGATCTCCACACGGTCGGCAGTTGCTCCGGCATCAACGGTTCGCTTCACCGCCTCCTGGCGCGCCGAGTCAAGCACGGCCTCCCGGTTAGTGCCTACGAGTGAGAATACGCGATCCACTTCGCCACCTACCTGGGCTATCGCCGCGCCGATCGCGTTGGCAACCATGCCGTTCTCGGGCGTGATCACCTCGCTGGTACCCGGAAGATCACGGTCGACGAGAAAACTTCCGCCGCCTACCGCGACAAGCGGTACTTCCCCGGGGCGAATCTTGAGGCGATCAACTGACTCGGCCAAGGACCTCTGCATGAAGGCCATTGCTTCCGAGGCGAGTTCGGGATCGATGTCCGCGGTCAGGCTCCGGTCCCCAATCTCGACCCGCCCCATGGCCACCGCGACGTCAGTGGCCGTCATCGTGTCCCCACCAAAGACGAGTGACCGCTCCGGCAACTCGAATCCAACGCTTCCCGGCCCGACACTCGGCGTACCGTTGTTGCTGACAAGGCTTCCACCGCCGAGCCCAATGGATATGAGGTCGGGCATGCGGAAGTTGGTACGCACGCCACAGATGTCGATAGTTGAAGACGCCTCCCGGGGGAACCCGCCGACCAACACGCCGATGTCAGAGGTTGTACCTCCTACATCCACCACGACACAGTCGGCCAGCCCACTGAGGAACGCCGCCCCCCTCATCGAGTTGGTAGGCCCCGAAGCGAACGTCAACACCGGATATTGGCGCGTGTGGTCGGCGTTCATCAAGGTGCCGTCATTCTGGCTGATGAATAACGGGGCGCCGATCCCGAATCCTGCTACCGCTTCTTCGAATGCGTCCACGATCCGGTTGGCGAGGTCGATGAGGCAGGCATTCATGACGGTGGCGTTCTCCCGCTCCAACAAACCGATCCTCCCGATCTCGTTGGAGAGACTCACTGAGGCGTCATCGACGATTTCTTCCACGATCAGTGCGGCCTCCCGTTCGAAGTCCGGGTTAACCGGCGAGAAGACCGAAGTGATAGCAAATGACCGAACACCGGCCTGTCCCGCTAATTCGACCACCCGACGCAGCTCCTCACGATCGAGCGGAGCGATCTCTCGACCGTCGTACTCATGGCCCCCACGACACATGTACGTATGGCCGCCAGTTGCTGTGATCAGGCGGTCAGGCCAGTCCACCATTGGAGGCAGCGAGGATGTTGCCGGAAGCCCAAGTCGGATAGCGGCTGTCGGAGCCAAACCATCGGCTTCAACAACAGCGTTCGTGAAGTGTGTAGTGCCGATCATGACGGCAGCAACCTCGGCGGCCATAAGTTCGCCGTTCGAGAACAATCCGTTGAGAGCAGCAAGGATCCCACTGGTGACATCGACGGTCGTTGGCACTTTCACCGAGGCTGCCACGGAGTGCCCAGCCATCACCACTGCGTCGGTATTGGTGCCTCCGACGTCGACACCGACCCGAAGCCGCCCCCTCATGTTGGGCGAACGATCGCTTCGAGAACCCGCTCGGCGGTGATGGGTACTTCGTCGACGGAGGTCCCTAGAGCGTCGGCAACAGCGTTGCCGATGGCGGCGGCGACGGGGATGATCGGCGGTTCTGCCACACCCTTGGCGCCGTAGGGTCCCGCAGGATCTGGGTGCTCAAGCAGAGCTATCTCGACCTCGGGAATGTCGATCGACAGCGGCAGGCCATAGGTCTCGAGGGTCCGCTGGAGGTACCGGCCATCCACGATACGAAGGTTCTCCCAAAGGGCGTACCCGAGGCCCTGGGCGACACCGCCCTGGATTTGGCCTCGCACCGCCTCGGGGTTGATCGCCCGCCCGACCTCCTGGGCAACCAGGTAACGGAGTACCCGGATTCCACCGGTAACTGGGTCGAGCTCGACCTCTGCCACATGAACGTGGTAAGTCGGGGTCGGGAACGCCGGGAAAAGCATCCCGGTCGCACAGGTCGGGTTTACCGGAGGCATGGGTGTCGTGTAGGAACCGCTGCCGGTAATCGGTCCACCCGCTGCCTGAGCGGCTACGGCCACGTCGGCCAGCGGGATTCGAGAGGTTGGCGCGCCAACAACGCCGACGGTCCCATCAATCAACTCCAGGTCCTCGACCGCGGCCTCCAGGAGGACCGCCGCTGTTTCCAAGATCCGGTCTCGGACCTGAACGGCTGCCTCCTGTATCGCCCGACCCACAATGTGGGTGGTCCTACTGCCCTGTGAACCGGCGTCGAAAGCCGCCGCATCGGTATCGGGCATCGAGACGACGACGCTCTCAGCGGGAAGGCCAAACTCCGCTGCGGCGATCTGCCTGACGCCGGTGGCGATCGCACCCGACCCGTTCTCTGTCGCAGCGGTCAACACTCCCAGAGTGCCGTCGCTGTTCAACTTGAGTGTGGCTGAACCTGGCATCGGGTTTGTCAACCACATACAGGCCGCGATCCCCACCCCACGGTTGGGGCCCTGGCCTAACTCAGCCCACGGCGTAATTTGCTCGACGGCTTCAAAGGCCTCAGAAAGGATTCCCGCGTCCTCTAGTACCTGACCGGTCGGTAGCTCTGCGCCATCGGACTGAAGGCTCGCCAGCCGGTACTCCCTTCGGTCGATGCCCAACTCATTAGCGATGTGATCCATATGGCGTTCTAGAGCGAAGTAGAGGTGAGTACCGTTCACCCCCCTGAAAGCACCGGTGGGAGCCGTGTTGGTGTACACGGCCCGGGTCCTGATCCGGACCGGCCCTACCCGGTAGAGCGATCCGAAAACATGCATTGGGATGCTGGCCAGGAACGGAATATCGGTGGCGTGGGCACCACTATCCATAAGCACATCGACATCCCGGGCCAGCATGGCACCGTCGGCTGCCACCGCGGTACGGATCCGAATAACCGCATTATCCCGGCACTGGCAGGTCAGGAGATCTTCCTGTCGATCGTTGGCCAACCTGACGGGGCGACCGACCTGTCGAGCGAGCAGGGCAGCGTAGGACTCAAGCCCGGTATCGAGTTTTGCGCCAAAGCCGCCACCGATGTGGTGGCCGACCACTCGTATATCCGAAGGGCTCAGACCGAGGGCAGCCGCCACCCGATCCCGGATGTTGTAGGGAAACTGATGTGCAACGTGGATAGTGAACCGTTGGCCGTCGAACTCGGCCACGGCCATCCGGGGCTCCATGTAGGCCTGGTACTGGCGGCCTGCCTCGAAGCGGTCTTCAACCACGTGGGCCGCCCTTTCGAACGCCTCGACGACACCGTCGGGATCAGCGACGCTCTCTGCGACGACATTGCCTGACCTGGGCCAGTCCATTCCTGGCGGAGTGCCGAAGGATTCCCATTCCGGGTGGACGAGGGGGGCATCGGGAGCGACCGCTTCCTCAAGGTCGGTCACCGCAGGTATCTCATCAATGCGCAGAACCGCCTTCGCCAGGGCCAGGTCGGCCTGTTCCCTGGTCTCGGCAACAACGGCGGCAATTGGCTCTCCCTCGAATCGGACAAATTCACCAGCGAAGAGGGGTGCGTCCATCAGGACGAGCCCCGACCGTCTCTCGGGAAGGTCCGCAGCGCAGGTGACCGCGTGGACCCCCGGGGCCTCACCAACGCGACCCAGGTCGAGTTCCACAATGCGGCCCGCGGGGACCGGTGACCGGAGTAGTCGGCCGTGGAGCATCCCCGGGAGGGCTACGTCTGTTCCGAACACAGCCGCCCCGGTGGTCTTGGCGACAGCGTCGCTGCGAATCGCTGACCGCCCGATCTCCGTCGTCATCGCCGAGCCTCCCGGACGACAGTCTCGACAGCTTCGAGTATTTGGACGTAGCCGGTGCAGCGGCAGAGGTTCCCGGAGACGGCTTGGTGGATCTCGGCTCGATCAGGATCCGGATTGCTAGCCAGAAGGGCACTGAGCGTCACGAGTAGCCCCGGCGTGCAGAATCCGCACTGGACGGCGAAGTGATCGATGAAAGCCTGCTGGAGTGGCGAGAGTTCGCCATCCGGACCTCGTAGCCCCTCCACGGTCGTGACCCGGGATCCTGCACTGGCGGCTGTCGAATAGATACATGAGTCCACCGGCTTGCCATCGAGTAGGACCGTGCACGCCCCGCACTCCCCCTCGACGCAGGCCTCTTTGGTGCCGATGAGTTGAAGTCTGTTCCGTAGGCTGGTGAGGAGTGTCTCGCCTGGCGACACGTCCAGGTCGACGTTGCGTCCGTTGACGGTCAGATCGACGAGCACGGTGCCTCCCGAGTGGGTCCGAAGAAAATATATGGTACGAGTTCGTTCGGCGCCTACCGAGTCGGAGAGTTCGGATGTGGGAGATCACCGAGAATGATCTTGAGCCCATCGCTATCGGCGCTGGGATCCTCGGAACCGGCGGTGGTGGGAACCCCTACCTTGGCTTTCTGCGGGCACGACAAGCGATCCGACGGGTGGGCAGGGTCATGGTCATCGACCCTGAGGAGGTAGCCGACGATCACCTATTGATCGTGTCCGGAGGTATGGGTTCGCCGGTAGTGAGTTACGAGAAGTTGCCTCAAGGAGACGAAGAGGCCAATGCGGTACGCGCCCTGGAACGCCATCTCGGTCACCGATTTGATGCCATCGCCCCGTTCGAAATGGGTGGAGGTAACTCGATGGCTCCACTAGTGGTCAGTACGGTGCTCGACATCCCGGTGGTGGACGGCGATGGAATGGGCCGCGCGTTCCCCGAGCTACAGATGATCACCTACCTGATCTACGGGGGAAACCACGCTCCGGCCGCATTGGCCGACGAACGCGGCAACCAGGTGGTGTTGTCCGAGGTGACTGATGCGATGTGGCTGGAAAAGATTGCCCGAGCGGTGACCATCGAGATGGGCGGCCATGCGGGCCTTGCTGCGTCACCGATGGACGGTGCTCACTGCCGCCGGACGATCATCCCAAACACCCTCCGGCTTGCTCACCGGATCGGTTTGGCGGTACTTGACGCCCGGCGAACCCACCAGGATCCCGGAGAGGCAATTATCTCGGTGACGGGCGGACGCCGGTATCTACGAGGGAAGGTTGTGGATCTTGAACGTAGGACGACACGTGGGTTTGCCCGAGGACACTTGGTACTCGAAGGCACCGACGACGATGCTGACCGTACGATCCGAATCGAGTTTCAGAACGAGAATCTGGTGATCTCCGAGGACGGGGAACCAAAGGTCGTCGTTCCTGATCTCATTACTCTTGTTTCGACTGATCGTGGAGAGCCGCTGACCACCGAGGTTGTGCGATACGGATTCCGGGCAGATGTTCTGACCATCCCTTGTTCCGAACTTCTGAAGACACCGGAAGCCCTGGAGGTGGTCGGACCACGGGCCTTCGGATATGACCTGGACTACAGCCCGCTCGCCTGATCCGACTCAGGACTCGGGATCGAACCTCGGGAGATGGGCGTGTACCACCCTGACATCGTTGTTCTCGTGAACAAGCGTGACCTCACCGTGCTCGATACGGATCACATCGACGCCATGGTTCTCCCACGGTTCACCCGATGAGGCAACAGAAGCAGTCTCGGTCCAGGTAACGGCCGCCCACTGCCCGTCGAAGATTCGCTCCTCGATCCGGAACTCCAGATCTGAGAGGAGGCCACCCGAGAATGTGAAGAACCTTCTTGCCGCCTCAATCCCCTGCAGATCGGCCTGGCCCAGGAACCGGACTCTTACCGATGACGACATAAGGTCGAGCATGCCGCCGGGGTCACCTGCCAAAAAGGCCGCGTAGAACCGATCAACAACATCTCTTGTCGCGAAGACATCCCCAGTTGCTGCCATCAGATCTCTCCGATGGCGAGGGCAAGGTCATCGAGGTCAGGAGCGATGGACGGAACGGCCGGCAGGGTCCCGGCTGTGGCATCGACATCCTTTAGCCCAGAGGAGGTCGCGATGCAGACCACGATGTCATCTCTGTGGATCTCGCCACCAGCGGCGAGCTCCGCGACGGCTGGAAGGAAGATGGCTGCGGAAGCCTCGACGTAGAGCCCGGCGGAGGCCAGTTGGGACTGACCGGCCAGGATCTTCGCATCCTCGTTTACTACCACTGACGTCCCCCCCGTATCCCGGATCGCCCGGATCCCCTGATAGGTGGCAACCGGACTGGCAATGGAGAAGGCGACGCTGGGCCTCGCTGAAACGCTGACCGGCGTCTCGCTCTCTGAGGCAAGAGAAGCCGAGTAAGGACCGAGTGCCTCGGCGGCCACCATCCTGGGAACCGTTTCGATTTCACCCAGCTCGCGCAGGTCATCGAATCCCCGACAGATACCGGCAAGGCCATCCCCATAGGCGGTTGGCACGACCACGACATCGGGGGTCCGCTCCAGTTGGGTGATCAACTCGTAAGCGATTGTCTTGTAGCCATCGATACCGAATGGGTTCGATCCGACCGGCGGATCGGCAAGACCGGACATCGGAGTCCAGCCGAACTCCTCCACTGCCTTCCTCATTAGCGTCCACCGCTCCGGACCAGAGGCGAGTGCTACTACCTCGGCTCCGTACACCTGCATCAGTACCTTCATGGTCGACGGGACGCTTTCGAGGGTGAGCGCAACGCACCTCAGCCCGGCCGCTGCTGCATAGGCGGCCACGGCGGCCCCGTGGTTGCCGGTAGTGGCTACCACCACTGTGTCTGCTCCCGCCCCCCGGGCGTGGCTAACCGCGACGGCCGCTAGACGATCCTTGTAGGACCATGTCGGGTTCTGGGTCTCGTCCTTGACGTAGAGCCGGCCGAGACCAATCCGTTCGCCGAGGTCTCTTAAGTGGATAAGGGGCGTCGACCCCTCACCTAGGCTCACTGGGGCCGTGTCCTCTCGAAGGGGAAGTAGGGAGCGGTAGCCGAACACGCCCTGTGCCGATTGGTCGACTTCAAGCGAGACCCCGTCGAGCTGGTAGACGGGGTGGACGTTGACTGCCAGATCCTCCCTCCGGCATGAGGGGCAGCCTCGGAACGCGTTGTCCTCTTGTACGTCGGTTAGGCACCTTGGACAGGCAAGACGCCCCTGGTAAGCACCCATCAGGCCGGAACGACGCGAAGGGAGCGATCGAGGGAGGTCAATCGTCGGTTTCCTTCAGTGGTGATCTGGATGGCGTCCTCGACCATCATCCCTCCCCAACCGAGGCGGTAGTAGGGGGTCTCCACACAGAAGACCATCCCCGGCTGGAGTTCGACCTCCGAGCCCGGGGAGACGATCGGTCGCTCATAGACCTCACTTCCGATGGCATGGCCGCAGTGATGGCGACGGTAAGGCTGCAGGCCCGCCGCCTCAACAGCCTGAACAGCAACATCGAAGAGCTGGCCAGCGGTCATCCCCGGTCGAGCAGCGTCGAGCTGTTCCCCCTCACCGGCGAGTATCGCCGCGTAGCAGCGGGCCTGTTCAGAGGAAGGTTCTCCGAGCACCGCGGTCCGACCGATGTCGGACCAGTAGCCGTCGAAGGTGCAGCCGACGTCAAAGCGCAGGAGCTCACCCGGGTTCCACTCCCGATCGGTCGCCCGAGCATCGGAAAGAGCGCTGCGCGGCCCGGTGGTCGCAACGAGGAACCGTGGCTCCGCTCCTCCTTCCACCATGGCCTGGGCAACGATGCCTGCCAGTTCGCGCTCAGTGACGCCTGGACCTGCTTCTCCCAGCGCCCGTTCGATACCGACTTCGGTGCACCGGATCGCCGAGAGTATTCGTTCCACCTCGGGAGCGGTCTTGATCGCGCGGGCTCCCATAATCCAATCGTCGGCTTCCACCACCTTTTCCACGCCGCTCTGTTGCTCAATAAGGCCACGGATCGGATCGGGGACGAGAGCATCAACCCCAACCGTTCCTCTAAAGCCCGATCGGGCCAGGGCCTCCTCCATCGCCGACTCAAGATCAGCGTTCACGTCAGACATGGATGCCGCGGGATCATTTCCTTCGGCTGATTCGAAGAAGAACCGCCCGAAAGGCACGTAATCTTCCGCGAAAATTCCAGTGTCGAGAGCGGCAGCCGCATCGGAGGCCGAGGCGACTAAGACACGGCGGTCAGGGGTCACACAAGCCGCCATACGGGCACCCAGCATTATCCCGGCGGCCACGCTCCTGTAGCCCGTTGCGTAGGCGACGTTGGCCGGATGGCTAACCACCAGGCCATCAAGCGAGCTGGCCTCGAGTTCCGTGAGGAGCCGCTGAGTCGTCGCTGAGGTCACGGTGTCCATGAGTCGACAACCTCCTCGGCGAACATAGACATAGCGTCCAGGGTCGCCTCCACAGTGTCGGTCGCGAAGAGCAGCCCGGCAAGGGTGCACACACCCGCCTAGGCGTATCGGGAGACCTTCTCACACACAGCGTCCGGAGTGCCGACAAGATTGCGGTCCTCAAGGTCGTCGGCAAGCCGCCCTTGCATGGTCGAATCCGACAGCGACATAAGGTGCGAGTAGATCCGGGATGATCTGAATCGCTCTACTGCAACCTCGTGGGTTGAGTCGACCGAGACCGCAACCTGGATCGCCGCTTCGAACCCGTCCAGGCTCCGCGAGGCCCGCATTGCCTCCTCTTGTATCTCCGTCAGCCCGTCCCGATACTCCTCAGGTGTCAGGCAGGCGGGAAGCCAGCCGTTGCAGTACCGGCCAGCTCGACGACGAGCCGCCCGTGAGTTCCCTCCCGAGAGGATGGGGAGGGGCTTTTGCACTGGTTTAGGAAAGCTCTCCACATCATCAAAGGCAACGACGTCACCGGTGTAGGTCGCCCGTCGGTCGCTCAGTAGCAGGCTCAGGGCTTCGACCGACTCGTCGACGTATTGGCCACGGTGGAGGGCTCGTTCTGGCCACATCGCCTCGAACTCCTCACGGTAGGCACCCACGCCAACCCCAAGGACGAACCGGCCACCGGATAGCTGGTCCAAGGTTGCTGCCTGCTTGGCGACCAGGACTGGGTGGCGAAAGGGCAGCACAAGAACGCATGTCGCCAGTCGGATGCGCTGGGTTACCGCGGCAACAAAGGCAAGGTAGGTCAACGGATCGAAGAACGAGGGTGGCTGGTCGTATTCGCGACGCACGTAGCTCTGGGTGGACACGTGGTCGTTTCCCCATACCGAGTCGTACCCCAGCGCCTCGGCTTCGGTCGCCAGACGGACGGCATCTTCGATTCCCGCGTAGGGAACCGGGTACATCATCCCCTCGGTGGCGGTGGGAACACCGAGACCGAAGCGCACCGGTTCGGTCATTCCACTACACAGCCGTGCACGCTCTCGAACTCGCCGATGAACCCTGTGAACTGGGCAAGGAACTCGGGGTCGACACCACCGAGAGCGCCCTGGTATGTCTCGAGGTCTGACACCTCGATGATCTCGATGTAGTCATAGGACGGCCTGCCAACACCGTCCATGACTGGGCCTTCGAGCCTCACCACCCGGTAGTTCTGCACTCCAGGTAGTCCTCGGGCGGTTGGTACATCGGTTTCACGAACCCAGGCTTCGTACTCATCACGTTCCTCCTCGCTGGAAAGCTTGGTGAGGAAAAAGACAATTCTCTCGCTCATGGGTAAATCCTCCTTCGTGGATTGATTTCTACAGCAAGGGAAGAACGGACGATGCGGTCAACTCGATCAGTTCACGACCGTTGTCCGGTGGCACGGGTGCGAGTACCACACTTGTCGCTCCGGCTCCGAGCAAAGCCGTGATCTTCTCGGCGCATTCGTCAGGTTCACCTGCAATGGCGAATGTGTCGAGCCACTCCTCTGGCATCTCAGCCGCGACGACATCCGGGCCGCCACGAGAAATCATGTCCGACAACTGGTCGTTTACCTCATAGACACCGGTCATAGCGGTCGGGCCTACGGCCGCCAGATAGAAGGCGAGTAATGCCTTAGCCGCCTCCCGAGCCTTTTCCCGATCGGTATCGACGTTGTAAAGGGCAAACGTTGGCAGACGGTGCTGATCCGCGTCGCGGCCACTGACCTCAGCACCACGGGCAATCGCTGCCCTGGCAAACTCGAGGTACCGCGGTGCCGCAACTACCGACACCACCGTTCCGTCGGCAATCTCTCCTGAGAGTTCGAGGGATTTCGGCCCGACCACCCCGCAGTAGAGCGGTACCCCTTCTGCTGGGTGGGTGAGGACAACCTCGTCGAAGCTGAAGTAGTCACCCTCCTCAGTCAAGGTTTCCCCTTCGAGAAGGCGCCGGATGGCCGTTACGGCCTCCCTCATGGAGGTGAGGGGCGACGCCGGGTACAGGCCCATCTGTTGGGTCCAAGCTGGAACACCGTGGCCGATCCCGGCCATCATTCGACCCGGAAACAGCCGCGCGATGGTCGAGAGTTCCATTGCGGTGACCGCCGGATGGCGGACAACAGCCGAGATTATGCCTAGGCCAACGGGAATCCGTTCGGTCGACTGGAGAGCTACGGCGGTACTAGAGATCCCCCCTAGGAAGAAATAGTCCTCGCTCAACCAGAGTTCACCGAACTCGCAGTCCTCGACCAGCCGGCAGAGGTCAACCAACTCCTCGGGTGGAGTCGAACCGTGGAGGATCACACCCACCGGTGAGTATGTATCAGTCATTTCCATCTTCCTTTCTTCTCGTATGGACGCAACAGTCCTTTTCGACCATCAGTGTCATTGAATCCCTAGATTCCCTGCAGCTTTGGCGCGAATCCGCACCACCGGCTCGGTGAGGTAGGCCATCGGAACCTCCTCAAGTTCGACGATCTCGGTGGTGCCCGGATCAGCGCCTGCGGCAACCGCCTCCATCCGAGCGGCCTCAGAGGCCTGTCTAAGCGCCTCCTCTCTACTGTTCTCACCAAGCTTGTATACCCGGTCTACCTGCCCCGATACAGACGCTATAGCGGCCCCAATCGCGTTCGCCACGTCATAGTTCTCCGGTCTCTGCACCACTGAGACCCCCGGTATTGCATCGGGTACCAGGATGCTGCCTCCCCCGACTGCTACCAGGGGGACGTCCGCCTTTGAGGTCTTGACGGCGTCGATCACATCGGCGAGCCGCTGGTCGGCGACCACCAGCGCCTCCTCGAGTTCGTCATCCTTTCCGACAAGCCGCGACGGGTCTCCAATAGCGGCCCGACCGGCCCAGACCGCGGCGTCGGTCAGGGTGCTGGTCGACCCTCCAAAGACAATGGCTTCCTCGCCGATGCGATACCCGACGCTCGTGGGACCAACGGCCAATCCGTCGCCACCCCTCCGGACGATTGTTCCACCTCCGAGGGCCACGCTTACTAGGTCGGGCATGCGGAAGTTGGTCCGGACGCCGCCAATGTCAACTGGAGCACTCGACTCACGCGGGTAACCACGGCTCATTACACCGACATCAGTCGAAGTGCCGCCCACGTCCACGACGAGGGCGTCAGTTACACCGGTTAGAAATGCGGCGCCGCGCATACTGTTGGCAGGGCCACTACCGATTGTCAGAACCGGGTTCCTGAGCACGTAGTCAAGACCCATGAGAGTGCCGTCGTTCTGCGCGATGAACACCTGTGCCTCAATGCCCTGAGCTACCAGCGCCTGGGTGAGGCCGTTGACAATCCGGTTGGCCACGCCGAGTAAGGCAGCGTTGAGCACACACGCGTTCTCCCGCTCGAGGAGGCCGAGAGCACCAATGCCGTGGCTGAGCGAAACGGGGATATCTCCGAGAACCTCCCCGACCACCTCCTCGGCAGCGAGTTCATGGTCCGGGGCCACCGGCGAGAAGACACCGGTGATGGCAACCGCGTCAACCTCTTCACCAAGGTCGCCCAGGAACCTAGCTAGTTCGCCGCGACCGAACTCCGCTAGCTCCTGCCCGCTCAACTCGGAGCCTCCGTCCACGATGACCTTCCCAGCGAGGACAGTGGACCTCAGATCCGCGGGCCAGTCGAAGAGCGGGGGTATCGAGTGGCTGGCCGGGCCAGCGACCCGTACCACGGCTACCCGGTACAAGCCATGTCGCTCGAGTACCGCATTAGTGGCGTGTGTCGTACCGAGCATTACATGGGTGATCCTGTCAAGGGACACGTTCGGCGCGCGAACCACCGAATCGAGAACAGCCGACACACCCTCCTGTGTGTCTGATGTCGTCGGGGTCTTCGCCTTGGCCAGAACACGGTCGCTGACATCTAGGACGACCGCGTCAGTGTTGGTACCGCCCACGTCGATGCCCACTCGAAGATCGACGCTTCCGGTCATTGCGAGGGGTGACAGGGGCGGTAGTCGACGTCGTAGCCGAAGACGCGTGGCCCGACCACTGCCAGGCCCCGGTCGGAGGTCCACTGGGTCGGTGCGGGAAACACAGCCACCATGACCCGCTGGCCATATCGGATGTGTTCGGTCACGATGCCGTGCGCTGTGTAGCTGTCCAGGAGGGTGATGATGTCTGGGACGGTGGCCAGCACCTCACCGTCCTCGATGGCTACGAGGTTCTCGTTCTGGAACTCGATGTCGAGCACGCGACCCTGATCCTCAGCCGTTCCCTCGATCGTCGCTGAGCCCCGAACGAAGCCGCCCTCGGTTCGGCGCTCCACGTCGACAACCTTTCCGACGAGCAGGGACCGTAACGGGAGCACCTCGGCGAGGGAGTCGAAGGGGTCATCCGGCGCAGTCCGGATCGCCTCACCTACGGCAATGGCAGCCGAAACGGTCCCTCGGATCGTGGGTGTACGAGCGACCTCTACAGTCATCGGGTAAAGACTCGAGCAGGCACAGCCACCGAGCGTCGAGACGGTGTTCCGGACAAGCCGCTCGAGCCAAACGTTGTCGCGCGTCTCGTACGTCACCACCTGGAGTCGCTCGTCGGCTATCGCGCAGGGCCAGGCTGGAATGTCGTAGAGGTGGGGGGTACACATCTGGACCTCCGGGAAGGCCCTTCCCATCAGGTCTCCGTCAACCAACGGCAACCCGGCGTCTGCTGCCCAAGCGACGGGAAGGACTCCGTTGATCCCTCCCATTTCCAAACACATCATCGCCACTACAGCGCGCCCGAGGCGGGCCTCAAGTGCCGACCGGATGACGCGACTCTCGGCGCCGTTGGGGATCTTCTCAACCATTACCGTGGGGGCACCAATCATCCCCGAGGGAAGAACCAGTCCTTCAGGATCAAGGTCGTCAAGGTCGACCAATGGCACGGGCCCCGCTTCTGCGACGGCATGCAAAGCCATTAGGAGACCGACCCTCGGGTCGCCACCTCCTCCGCCGGCCAGAACGGTGCAACCAACTGCCAGATCAGCAAGTTCATCCGGTCCGAGTCTCCTCGGAGGTTCGTTCATCGCCGGTCAAGAGCGTCGAGGACATCCTCGGGTGTGATGGGGATCCTCTCCACGGGTGATCCAGTCGCATCGCTGACCGCGTTCGCCACCACTGCCGAAACAAGTGAAATGGGTGGCTCTCCAACTCCCTTCGCCCCGTGAGGGCCTTCAGAGTCGGGGTGTTCGAGGGTAATGAGCTCTACGGTGGGAATGTCCACCGCCAGAGGGAGTCGGTAGGTCTCCAGGGTCCGCTCCAGGTAGCGGCAGTCCTTGATCCGCAGGCTCTCGTAGAGGGTGTGGCCAATCCCCTGTGCCACGCCACCCTGGATCTGACCCCGTACACCGGTCGGGTTGATGACCCGTCCGACGTCTTGGACCACTACGTAGCGCTGAACGGTGACCTCTCCGGTAACCGGGTCAACTTCGACCACCGCCATGTGCGCGTGGTAGGTCAGCGTCGGCATAGCCGGAAACAGCAGGCCGTTCGCACAGCCTGGGTCGAATTCCACGGGCGGTGTCGTATACGACCCCGTCGCGGCAATCGGACCGACCGTCCACGTTCCGGCGGCGGCAACCTCGGCAAGTGATACCCGCGATCCCGGTGCGCCGACTACACCTACCGTTCCATTGGTGAACTCCAAGTCGGTCGGATTGGCCTCCAACATCCCGGCCGCCACATCGGCGAGTTGTCGCTTTACCTCCAGGGAGGCATCGCGCGCCGCTCGTCCGACGATATGTGTGGTCCGGCTCCCCTGGGATCCAGAGTCGTAGCCGGTGACATCGGTGTCCGGGGCGGTGACGTGTATATCTGTGGGGCCGACTCCGAACTCGTCGGCAACAATTTGAGTGATCCCCATGGTCACCGCGCCCGAACCGTTGTCTGTGGCACTTGTGATGACGCTGATTGTGCCGTCCTCGTTGGCCTTCACCGTGGCCTGGCCGGGCATAGGGTTCGTTAGCCAGAGACATCCTCCGAGCCCGACTCCTTGGTAGGGACCTTTGGAGGCATTGACCTCGGCCCACGGTGCGATCTCTTCGAGCCGGTCAAAGGCCTCACCTAGAACGCTTGCGTCGTCGAGAACCTGTCCGTTCAGGAGGGTGTCACCATCGAGAAGGAGGTGGTCAAGTCGATAGTTGCGTCGGTCGATTCCGAGGGCGTCAGCAATCGAGTCCATGTGCCGTTCAACCGCCGCGTAGAGGTAGGTGCCTGCTACCCCGCGAAACG
>ERZ651768.1168-NODE-1168-length-19502-cov-19.629550_pt1 | contig 19502 bp, 20 predicted proteins | sample MGYA00514754_ERZ651768 | MGnify/ENA metagenome assembly ERZ651768
GATAACTCATCTGGTGGAGCGGTCATTTGTATGTCTATATGATCCGCATGCGACAGAACTGGCCTGCAGGGCGGGAACCGGTCAATCTGTTATGCTGCAAGTTGGCGGCAAAACAGGATCAAATCATAGGGGACCAAATCATCACTTAAAATTATTATAAAAATATTTAGTATATAGTGGTTAGAAAAAATGAAAGATAATATATTTCAAAGATTTGGTATTGAAAAAGTAATTAATGCATCTAGTTGGGTTACAGTGCTTGGTGGAAATATTATGCCTCAAGAAGTAGTGAATGCAATGGCAGAGGCGGCACCAATATTTTTAGATATGGTAAAACTAAACGATAAAGCTGGTGATCTCATAGCAAGAATTACTGGTGCTGAAGCTGGTTTAGTAGTAAATGGAGCTTCGGCTGGACAAGTATTGATGGTTGCTGCATGTATGACAGGTAATGATGAAGCAAAAGCAGCACAGCTTCCAAATACAAAGGGGATGAAGACTGAAATAATAATTCAAAGATGCCATAGGAATAGATACGATGGTGCGTTTCTCCTTCCGGGAGCAAAATTTAATGAAATTGGCAAATCCAGTAATACTTCAGAATGGGAGTTTGAAAATGCAATAAATGAAAATACTTTGTGTATTTCTTATATTTATGCACCATTTCATAAACACCCGATTAACTTAAGTAGAGTCATAGAATTAGCACATAAATATAATATTCCTGTAATTGTTGATGCTGCAGCAGAAATTCCACCATCTGGAAATTTAAAAAAATTTATTTCTGAAGGTGCAGATATGGTTACATTTAGTGGTGGAAAAGGCATTAAAGGACCACAATCAAGTGGCATATTATGCGGGAAAAAAGATCTAATAGATGCTGCTAAACTGAATTCTTTAAACTATCATAGTCATCACGCAAACATCGGAAGACCAATGAAGGTGTGTAAAGAAGAAATTATAGGATTGATGGTAGCCTTAGAGCTTTTTGAGAAAACAGACCACGAAACACAGTGGAAATATTGGAAAGAACAGTCAATGAAAATTTTAAATTCTATTAAAAATATAGAGGGCCTACAAGTATGTCTTGAAGAATATGACCATAATCGACAAGGACCACAAGTAGTAATATATTTTAATCACAATTGGAGAGGTCCATCTCAAAGAGTAATACGAATGAAATTATTAGAGGGAAATCCGCCTATTCATATTGGATATGGTGGATATAAAGATGAAATATGGGTAACACCCGTAACATTACAACCAGGAGAAGAGGATGCTATAGCTGATAGACTCAGAAAGGCATTATTGTCTAATACTAGTAAATAAAGTAGTTTATTAATAAAAATAACGATAATTGATTTATGAATTATTCATAAATTGTATTGATTTAAATAATTTTAAAAATAAAATTAAAAGGTTTCTATGGATCCAGAAAATAAAGCAAAAGAACTTGGTATTCCATTTAGTGATGATGCTGAAAAAGGTTATTTGAATATGGTAGTGAGTTATGGCAATATGTTAATAACCTCAGGGCATGTTTCAAAAATAAAAGGAAAGCTTGGGGATGATTTAAACGTTGATCAAGGATATATTGCAGCTAAAGAGTGTGGTATATGGATTTTACAATCTATTCATCAAAAGGTTGGAAGTCTTAATAATATAAAGGTTTTAAAACTGTTTGGTATGGTTAATTCAACTTTAGATTTTACTGATCAACACCTTGTGATAAATGGTGCATCAGATTTATATCATGAAATTTTTGGAAAGGATAGTCATGGTTATCATGCTAGGAGTGCTGTAGGATTTGCTCAGTTACCTACAGGGGTTGCTGTTGAAATAGAGGCTATTTTCGAATTGATTAATTAAAAATAATGGATTTAAATTATAAATAATATGGGAATTGGTATATCTTGAAATGTCGAGGCAAAAATCAAAAAGGGTAAATTAGATGAATTGAAAGAATGGATAACAAAAGCTTCATCTCAAGTTAAAATAAATGGAATTAATACTTTAGCCTATGAATTTTGGTTTAGTCCAGATAATAAAATTGTCCATTATTAAATATGCAACAATTAAATTAAAAGGGATCTTGTATGAAGAAGAATAAAAAAATTATCGGTACCTTGGAAAAGGCTAACCCTTGATTAAGTGACTTGAAAAAGTAACCGGTAAAGCTAAACATGTTGAAGATCTTAAAATTGAATTGAACTCATAACTTAAATGTTGTGAATGAGGTTAAATGGCTTTAAATTCTGTTTTGAAACGACTCCGGAAATTACGTATCATTCCTGTAGTACGTGCAAGTAAACCAGAAATAGCGGAAACTGCCATTGAGTGGTTGACTGATGCGGGCTTTAGAACTTTTGAAATCACTCTGACGATTCCGGACGCATTTGAGTTAATCACTCAATACGCCTCGCGGAAAGATCTTTTGATTGGTGCAGGAACAGTTACCTCAGCAGAACAGGCTGAGCGTTGTCTTGATTCCGGAGCTAAATATCTGGTTTCGCCTTGTATTGTAACAGAATTGCCAGGAATTTCTCATCAAAAAGACGTGCCGTGTTTTTTGGGAGCAATGACTCCAACTGAAGTCCAGAGTGCTGTTATTGCAGGTGCTGACGCTGTTAAGATATTCCCCATCAACCTTTTGGGCGGAGCATCTTATTTGAAAGCGCTCTCGTCAGTTTTTCCGCAAGTTCACCTAATTCCTACAGGTGGTGTAAAATCAGATGATATTTCTCAATATCTTGAATACGGAGCTATGTGTGTTGGTCTTGGAGGTGAACTGGTGAATGAAGGACTGATTCTGGATGGTCAGCGAGAAACTATAATTCAGCTTGGAAAGCAGGTTTTGCAGCAAACCGCTGCATTTTAATGTCAGTAAATCGCATGAAAATGGATGTACTATGTTTGGGCGAAGCTCTAATAGAATTCAATCAAATTCCTGATGACACTAATAATACTTATCGCTCAGGATTTGGGGGAGACACCTCCAACACCGCTATCGCAGTTGCTCGTCAGGAGACTTCTTCAGGTTTTTTGAGCAAAGTAGGCAATGATCTTTTTGGTAGAAAATTATTGGAGTTGTGGAAAAGAGAAGGTGTGGATTGCACATATGTCTTGCAGCATCCGGAGTTTCCAACAGGCATTTACTTTGTTACACATGACGAAAATGGCCATCACTTCAGCTACTACAGAAGAGGATCAGCTGCTAGTCAAATGACTCCGGAAGATGTAACGGTTGATGTTGTTTCACAAGCGAAAGTTTTGCATTTGTCTGCTATCACTCAGGCAATTAGTGATTCGTCTCGCGAAACAGCTATTGCAGCCATTCATCAAGCACGTAAAAGAGGAGTAAAAATTTCGTATGATACTAATTTACGGCTTAAACTTTGGACTTTAAATCAAGCAAGAGATGTGATTAACCATGTTGTACCAATGTGTGATGTACTTCTGCCCAGTTTGGATGATGTCACATCTTTAACAGGACTCCAGGAACCAAAAGAGATTATTGATTATTATCTAAAACTCGGAGCTAAATTAGTTGTTTTAAAGCAGGGTGAGCAAGGGGTTCTTGTTGCCGACGGAAATAATGAGTGCTATATTTCCGGACATGCCGTGAAGGCTATTGATGCAACCGGAGCAGGAGATTCTTTTGACGGAGCGTTCCTGTCGGAATGGCTAAGAAGTGATGATCCATTCGCCGCGGCTGAATACGCCAATGCTGCCGCTGCGTTATCCACAACCAATTACGGAGCTGTGGATTCCATTCCGAACCGTGACGACGTTGCAGCATTTTTAGGTTTCTCAATTTAACCCTTTTTAACCGAACCAACAATGAATATGAAATCGTTTCCAATCCAAGATTGGCTTCAGCAAAATACCATCATCAACGTTTCTGGAACAATGACTGCTCTTGGAGCTTCAATGGTTCCTGAGGAAATCAGACAGTGTGTAGATGAAAGCCTTGGGCGTTTTGTCAACATGGACGCTTTGCAAGCTGAAGCCTCCAGCACCATCGCCCAATCGACCGGGGCCGAGGCGGGTTGTGTCACTGCCAGTGTGGCTTCTGGAATTTGTATCAGCTTGGCAGCTACCATGACAGGAGCGGATCTAGGATTAGTGGAAGATCTTCCGGATACTGGCAAAGTCAGCAAAAACGAAGTAGCCATTCTCAAGGGGCATGTCGTCAACTATGGCTCGAATATTAACCAAAAAATCCGCTTAGTTGGAGCTACGTCGGTAGAAGTTGGAACGGTCACAGTTGCTGAACCGTATCAACTACGGCACGCAATTACAGAAAAAACTTGTTCCGCACTTTGGGTGGTCAGTCACCACACGGTGCAATCCGGATTGCTAAGCTTGCCAACTTTCATCGAACTATGTCATGAAAAAGACGTTCCAGTGATTGTGGATGCGGCTTCGGAGTATGACCTCAAAATCTTTATCGATATGGGCGCAGATGTCGTTCTTTACTCCGGACACAAATTCCTCAGCGGCCCCACCTCTGGGATTGTAGCAGGGAAAACTGAATTGATTAAAGCCGCTTACATGCATCAGTCCAGCGGAATCGGAAGAGCTATGAAAGCCGGAAAAGAAAGCGTGGTTGGAGCAATTGCCGCGCTCCAGCGTTGGGAGAAACTTGACCACAGAAATTTACACGAACAGGAATACAAAAGTCTCACACAAATCTGGAAGGGACTTTCGAAAATCCCGGGACTGTGCCTCGAAGAACTTCCAGACCCTACAGGAAATCCCATCACCCGGATCAAGGTCTCCATCGACTCTACCGTGAGCGGCTTGGGAATTGGTGAACTATGCAAAGCACTTTACCAGGGAAATCCGACTATAGTCGTCCGGGATCATCATATTGATCTTGGCTTTTTTGAGATAGACCCCTGCAACATTAAACCCGGTGATCCGGCAACTGTTATCCGCCGCTTTCAGGAATTGCAGAGCCTTCTTGAGGACAGCACTCCAGAGTCAAGTAGAACTGGCACACTGGGGCCAAGGCGTTCCGATTATGATATTAAAGGCATTCCGGTGGTTAATACTAGTATTGTACCTTGGACTTATCATCGTACAGGAGACCGGGAAGAGGACCTCAAGTGTTGGCCTGAGCAATATTTAAACCACTAAGAGAAAGAAACTCATGAGTGATTCCTTGTTAATCCGCAATGTTTATCCGCTTATAAAAAATTCAGTGTCCAAAGAACTGACAGATCTGTTAATTGGACAAGACGGATTGCTAGAGCAAGTTGGCTCCGAAATTAAGGCTCCTACCAACAGCAAGGAACTTGACCTTAAGGCAGCGTATCTCTCACGAGGCTGGGTAGATCTGCACACTCACATTTATCATGGAGCTACCGATATTTCATTGCTACCAGAACAAATTGGAATGAAAACTGGTGTCACTTGTCTTGTGGATTGTGGATCTGCGGGCGAAGCCAACTTTGAGGGATTCAGGCGTTACATTGCAGAAACAGCGCAAGAAAAGATTTTTTCATTCCTTAACCTTGGCAGTATCGGACTTGTTGCTTGCAACAGGGTCAGTGAACTAGCGTTAGGTTATCGCTCTGTAGATTTCGATAGAACACTCAAAGTTGTTGAGACAAACCGCTCTTTGATCCGGGGGATCAAAGTTCGAGCGAGTCAGGTTATAACAGGAGACCTAGGTGTGGAATGTGTCCGGTTGGCAAAAAAACTGGCGAGAATTTCCGAACTGCCTTTGATCGTTCACGTTGGAGAGCCGCCGCCTTTGTTGGATGATATCCTGTCCGTGCTCGAAAAAGGTGATGTGATCACTCACGCTTTTAACGGTAAATCCGGTGGGAATATCATGGAAGACCCGCTCACGTTTGCACTGACAAAAGAGGCTAAAAGTCGAGGTGTGGTGATAGACGTGGGACACGGTAAATCGTCATTTTCCTTCGAGGTTGCAAAGTTTGCGTTAGAACATGGACTTTCTCCTGACGTTATTAGCACTGACTTGCATTGCCACAACTATCAGGGGCCGGTTTATGATTTACCCACCACACTGTCAAAGTTGCTTACGTTGGGGATGTCTATTGAAGAGGTGATTGAGTGCGTCACCACTTCACCACGACTTGTACTGTCAGAACCGGTAAATGAAAATTGGCTCGTTCCCGGACAGCCTGCCGATTTCACGGCTTTCACGGTTGAATCGGTAAAGTTCAAGGCGTTCGATTCAATGGGAACAGAGTTGCTGATGCGGGAATTCATCCTGCCTCAGCTTGCGGTTCTGGGAGCAAAATGGGAACAATGCCAGTCACGGGGGTGGGAACAGTTGGCTTCCGGCAATCAGCCCTTGTTTGCTCCAGAGAGCAGTCCGGACATGATGTAGCGTTGGAAAATAAGCGCGAAGGAAACCGGCGGAATGACCGAAAGCACTCCTGCTGCGATGATACTGACATATTTTACATCCACATCGGTTGCAAACATTGAAGCCACTACGGTGCTGGTGAATGAGCTTTGCGATTGAGTGAGGATTAAGGCGAAAAAGAAATCTCCCCAAGAAAGCAGAAAAGCCAGAATTCCCGTCGAAACCATTCCTGGTAGCGATAATGGCAAAATTACTCGGAACAAGGTCCCCAAACGCGAACATCCGTCAATCCTCGCGGCATCTTCTAGTTCCATAGGAATGGAGCGGTAATATGCTTGCAGGAGCCAAATTACATATGGAAGAATTAAAGACAAATTGATGATGACCAGCGTTTCCAAACGGTCATTCATACCTACAGCTTTGACCAACAAGAAAAATGGAACAGCCAGTGCAATTGCCGGAATCATGCGGGTGCCCAGGATGAAAAACATTAGAAAATTTCGACCCTTGAATCGCATTCTTGCCAAAGGATAAGCCGCCACACTACCAATCAAAATCGATAACACCGCCACTCCTGATGCGACAATCAGGCTGTTTAGCATTGAACGCAGAAAAATTCTCGCCTGGTACGGAATTCCTGAAGTTTCATCGTAGAGAAAGCCGGTCAGAAGTTCCCTGTGTGCAGTGAAATCCCACTCGGCGGGAAACAGAGATCCTTCTCGGTCAAGCAGGTTTTGCTCAGGTTGAAGGCTTGAGCTGACCAGCCAAAAGAATGGACCAACAATATAGAATAGCACCAGCACTGCACCACCATAAACCAACAAGCGATTAATGAGTTGATCCGGCTTAATGCCAAAAACATGTTGTGAAGCATTCATCAATCTACCTCACGGTTCAGGTATTTGAAATAAAGGATGGCTACCGTCAAAGTGATCAATCCCAATAACATCGCCAAAGCACTGCCGCGGCCGAAAGACAAATTGATGAATGTCCGGGAATAAATCTCCCACCCCAGCACTGTTGTTGCCCTTCCTGGCCCCCCACCTGTCAAAACATAAATTACGTCAAATACTTTTAAGGCGAAGATAGTCTCGAAAATCAGTACTACCACCAAAACTGGTCTAACTAGAGGAGTTGTAATTAGAAAAAGGCGGTGGAAAAGTCCTGCACCGTCCACGAGCGCGGCATCTTTAACATCCTTTGAAATCGACTGCAATCCTGCAAGAAGAATCAGCGCTGCCAGCGGAACATGCGTCCAGACATAGGCAATTACAACACAAATCATTGCGCTGGGCATAGAGGTGAGCCACGATTGGTATTCGCCAATCATTCCTATGCTAATCAGCACACGGTTTAGAATGCCAAATCCTGGATCAAGCAGCCATTTCCAGAGTATACCATTCACGACCTCCGGAATCGCCCATGGTACCAGCAACAACGCTCGAAGCGCACCACGTCCCCAGAAATCCTCATTTAACAGTAAGGCAATCAGATAACCTATGATCATAATCAGGATCACTGAGAGAACGCAGAACACTGCAGTAGTTCCCAGAATCTCCCAAAATTTATCGCTGCCTAAAATACGGTTGTAGTTTTTGAAACCAACGAAAGGAGTCGAGCGGTACTTGAGGTTCCACTTGTGGAAACTCAAAAAAAGAGCGTATCCAAACGGGAAAACAATTGTTGCTAAAATAACAAGTAACGCAGGAGATAAAAATCCTAAGGCGGGCCAAAAGTTATTTTTCACTAGTATTCTTTAGATATGGAAATTAGCAGGCGGAGATAGGAGAGATTACACTCCGCCTGAAAAAAATGGGATTAACCTCTTAGGTCTTCCCACGCAGCAGCAAGTTTTTCAAGATCGCCGCCGAGGTAGTCGTCGCCCATCAACATTTCTTGAAGTTCTGCCCATGTCTCGGTCTGCCAATCCGAGAAGTGCGGAAGGAATCGATATCCTCTGTTTACTGAGTACTTCGACTGTTCCGCCATCACATCAGGATTGGTCCATTTTCCCAAGGAATTTCGGATATCCGGATCGTCATAAAGTGGCAGTTGCGCAAAGCCCAGACCGTCGTTAAGTGCCCACTTTTTGGCCACAAAATACTCGTTATTTGCATCACGACCACCCAGGAACTGAAGTAGTTTCCAGGAAGAAGCTTTGTCTTTGGAGTCGGCAGTAATGGAGTAAAGGCGAACATAAGAGGTCGTACCGCTACGAGTCTTTCCATTACCGGGGATCAAAGCATTTTTGAATTTTCCAGCGTTTTTTGATTTTTCAGGATCATTCATACTTTTGAGGTTATAGTCCGCAACAATTGTAAAAGTGTGGCTACCTGCAGAGAGCATATTCACCACATCGTGGTCGCCAGAACTCAAGGAAGCTTCGTCGATCAACCCGGCTTTCAATCCTTTCCGAGTCCATTCCATCGCACTCCAGAAAGCACTACCCGCCTTTTGAAAAGTTGGGTTATGCTTGGAGTCAAACATTGTTCCCCCAAAACCTGCAGCAATCACTTCCAGAGTGATGATGATATAATTCCCTTTTTTTAACTGAAGAGTAATTGGCTTATTGGAAATTCCCGCGGCTTTGACTTTTTTAGCTTGCTCCAGTAATTCACCCCATGTCTTGGGGGGTGCGGTGATACCGGCTTTTTTCAAGTGATCCGCATTGTAGGCAAACGCCATCATGCCGGCGTAATAAGGAAGCCCATATACATTGCCGTCCACGGAAAGCTGATCAATGGAAGCTTGACTCAAGTCTTTGCGGTACTGATCAAATCCAGGCATGTTTTGGATCGGATGTAGCCATCCAGCGGAGGCCCATTCTGCAAGAAAATTGTCACGTACATAAACCACATCGAAATCTGTTCCTGTCGCGAAATCTGAAACCATCTTGTCGTGGTAACTGTCACTCGGAATCGGAAGAAACTTCGAACTGATTCCGGACTGTGTTTTGAACACTCCGAGATTCTCTGTGACAGTATCTGGCTTATAAGGCCAGCCTGTCATTTTGAGATCCTTGGCGTGGATAGTGCTCACAGCAAATGCTGTAAGCATAATTAAACCCAAAAGGGCGTACATGGTCTTTTTCATTTTTCTTTCTCCTATGAAGAGTTGTTTTATTTAAATTGACTCATCTTCACCATTGAAGAGGTCAACAATCTACAGAGACTCTTTTACCTCCCAGCTACATTATCAGGCATTTTGGAAAAAGAGAACTCTTTGGTTCGGCAAACCTCAGGTTAGCCGCATAAATGGTGATCCTGTCCATTCAGAACTCACCGTTAAGGAACTGTATGATTAAATAAATCACCTAAGCCTTCTTTACCCAATAAAAAAGGTTAGGTTCCACTTTTTTTTGAAAGAATAGATTTTTATATAAGCCGTTTTAAGTTAGCGGTTTGTATGCCACCACGTCAGCTTCTATCTTCGCATCTACAACCAGTTTCGACTGCACTGTAGAGCGGGCGGGCGGGTTTTCAGTAAAATACTCTGCAAAAATACGATTATATCCAGCAAAATCGCGTGTGTCATCCAACCACACATTGACTTTGATCACGTCTTCCATACCGCATCCTGCTATCTCCAGAATATTTTTAATGATCTCAAACACCTTATGTGCTTGGACTTCAATGCCTCCTGAGATAATTTCTCCTTGATCGTTCATAGCTGTCTGTCCTGACACATAAACATAATCTCCTGCACGAACAGCTGGACTGAAAGGTAAGCTCTGACCACCTGAACCTGACCGAATGTCTCCAATACATTGTTTGCTCATTTCACTTTCTCAGTCTAAAGAGTTGATTTACTATCGAGCTTCAAGGATCGAAATTATTATATGGTACGTAAATTAACATAAAAGCAGCTGAAAAAACAAGCAGAAACTCACCTTTAAGGTGGATTCTGGTCCCCCACTCACTTGCATCTATTCAATAATCAATAGATTATTTAACTGGTACTCTGATTATCCCCTGTCCCATTGTGTGCTCAGTTTCTCAGGGAGCCCGAAGAAGGTCTATAAACTATTCTATAAGTCAACACTATTTGACATTGTTAGTTTTGGCATAAATTATTTTCTAGAAGAATATCATTTACTTGAATGGAGTTAATAATTCTTGTAAAAATATATTAATTTTTTACTTGACAAGTATTTGTCAAAAAACTAAAATCCTTAAAATTTTGTCAATCAACTAAATGAAATTATGTTTGAAGAGACAAAACAAAAGATCATGAAAGGTTCGCGCAAAAGTTTGATTAAGGAAGGTCACCGACGTTCCACGATCAAAGTTATCGCGGATTGTGCTGGGGTCAATCAAGGCACTGGTTAAGTGGAGCAACCGCATAATTCTTTAAGCAGGTAATTCCTATTAATATTTAAAAAATTATTTTTTGATTAACATATGTTTGAATTTTGTAATATAAAAAATAATTGGAAAGGAGGAAAGAAAATAGAATTTGGCTTCAAAAAGAACTAATTAAGTTTTGAAAACATGAATTGCCTATTCTTAATCCAAAGTAAGACGGGTAATTTTTATCATTTATTAACTCTTCAACAAGGAGATTTATTATGAGAAAAACAATCACAATTTTATTAATTGCATCATTCTGTTTTCTCGGTACAGCATTAGCGAAAGATGCTGATGTCGAATTGACAGGGTGGCCCTATCAGGTGGATGTAGTGAGGGAGAACCTAGGACGTTTTACCAGCCAGTCAGGCCTCAATGCCACATTCAATCCCTTTCCGAGTAATGAGTACCATACTAAGATGGTCGCCAGTTTTACCTCAGGGACGAATTTTGATGTGGTCTATGTTCGGGACAGTTTTCTGGCTGAATGGGCCTCAGCGGGTTGGATCGTCCCAATCACAGGTTTACCAGGGGTTGATGATTACATGGCAGACTTGCCCCAGGGAATCATTGAACAGATGTCTTTTGAAGGAGAAGTATACGGACTTCCTTATTACTCAGGAAATTCAGTATTCGTATATAACCAACGTCTATTAAAAAAAGCAGGGATAAATTCACCTCCTAAGACTTGGGATGAATTAACGAAGCAAGCCAGTACCCTGAAACAAAAGGGAGTTGTTAGATACCCTATTGTGATCGGCTTGGCAGCTAATGAAAATTCAATCCTCAGAAATTTAGAAATCATTTCTGCTGGGTTTGGAGGTAGATTTTTCAACGACAAGCTTGAGCCAGTGTTTCATCAAAAGAACAGCGGGGTTAAAAAAGCCCTTGCCTGGATTGCAGATGGGATTAGTAAAGGTATTATAAATCGAGCCTCTATTAGTCAGGGAGACGGCGAGATTGACAAATTCTTGCGTTCAGGAACAGCAGCTTTCACCATCGTTACAGATTATGAGATGAAAGTTTTGAATGATCCGAAAAAATCCGATGAAGCAGGGAACATCAAAAATGCTCTTGTACCCGGTTCTGCAGATGCTGTTAGTGGTACCATTGGATATGTCCGATTATATTCCATTACCTCTGAAGCAGATAAAGCTAAAGCTTGGAAACTTGTTCAGTTTCTTGGAGGGAAAGATGCAACAGGTGCTTATTATGTCCCAAAAAGATGGGCACTTGAATTTGGACTCGGCTTTTCACCAGCCCCCCTTTACAAAGATGCTGCCGTGAGGAATTCCATTTCAGGATGGATCAACCCCGATATACTTCAAGAGCAGGCAAAATATGGCATCAACCGTGCCTACCGATTCGTTCCTTATTTTTCGGATTGGGAGGCAGAAGCCTGGAGTGAATTTCAGGAAATTATCAATGGTGCTGATATGGATAGTAGTTTAGATAAATTGGCTAAAAATTGGAATGAATTGAAAGCAGAATATTAATCAATGAAAAGCTAATTGGATTCATTCGGGGCATGCAGCAAGTATGTCCCGATCGACTATGATTATTCTTAAAAATAAAGAAATTTCTCCCGGTAAACTGGCACTTATCTTTAGTGCTCCAGCCCTTTTTGTCCTTACGGTTACAGTCCTGATACCCATCATTTATGCTGTTTATTTGAGCCTGTATCGATACAAACTCAAACGTGCGAAAAAACCTTTTGTTGGGTTACAGAATTATGAAAAAATTCTGACTGATGAGAAATTCTGGGACTCGTTGACGACAAGTTTAATTTTTGCCGTCAGTGTTGTAGGGGTGATCATCACAGTATCTTTTTTTCTGGCTTTGTTACTGGATCAGGATTTCCCAGGTAGGGGCTGGCTAAGGGCTCTGTTGCTCATACCCTGGGCAATTCCAGATGTTGTGAATGCCTTGTTATGGAAGTGGTTGCTGCATCCTACATTTGGTGTCATGAATGCTTTATTTTCCATGGGGGGCCTGATAGACGAATACGTCGCCTGGTTAAGCAGCATGCCCAGTGCAATGATTTGGGTCGTCATTGCCTATTCCTGGAAGAACATACCCTTAGCAACACTGTTGATACTTGCAGGATTGCAGACGGTATCCAAAACTCTTCATGAAGCAGCAATGGTTGAGGGAGCTAGTGCATGGCAAAGAACATTAAACATTACATTGCCTTTACTCAGGCCAACCTTGACGGTGGTATTGATATTCGAAACGATTTTCGCCCTCAAAGTCTTCGACCTGATTTATGTCTTAACCTCAGGAGGACCGGGTAGATCGACTGCGGTTCTAGGATGGAACATTTATATCAATACATTTAAGAAACTGGATTTTGGTTCAGGAAGTGCGCTGGCGATGATTTTGGGATTGATCACACTTTTTCTTGCAATCTTTTTTTACTCATTTCTTGATCGAGGTGAACGGCAGTGAAGCGAAATAAATTAAAGCGTTATATTCTGATTTATCTCGCATCCGCGGTTTTCCTCACCGTGTTTATCGGGCCCTTCCTCTGGTTAGTCAGTTCCAGTTTCCAGGTGGAAAACCAGCTCTTTAAGGTACCTCCTGTATGGTTCCCGAATCCAGTCAGCGCGGAGAGTTACCGTGAGATATTCATGGGAGCTATATATGATGAATCTTATGTTTCTGTCTACGGAAAGAGTTCGTCTTATCAGGCAAGGATATATTTAAGATCCTTCTTAAATAGTTTGATCATTGCTTTAAGTGTTTCTTTTTTTAGTGTCCTGTTTGGAGCTTATGCTGCCTATCCCATTGCAAGGATGGATTTTAAAGGAAAATATTTCCTTTTGTTCTCCATTCTAGTGGTCAGGTTGGTACCTGCTCTGGCGCTTGCAATTCCAATCGTATTGTTTGCTAAAAAGATGGGAATGAATGACAGGTTAATCACGCTTATATTCATCAACATGTCATTTGTTTTACCCTATGTCATTTGGCTTCTTCAGGCTTATTTCAAAACCATTCCATCTGAATTAGAGGATGCTGGAAGAATTGATGGCTGCAGTCGTTTTCAAGTCCTCAACAAGATTATTTTACCATTATCCCTCCCTGGTTTAGTGACCACTGGAATTCTGGCATTTTTACTTTCCTGGGGAGAATTCCTGTTTGCGCTACTGATTACAGAAACCGAAAAATCCTTTACCAGTACTGTGGTTGCAGCTATGTTTGCCACCATGGTTGGGGATATCAATTATGTTACTATCATTGCAGCCGGAGTACTTTCAGTCATCCCACCGGTATTATTTGCTCTCTTTTTTCAGAAATACATCATGAGCGGCCTGCTTTCAGGCGCCGTCAAGAACTAGCATCCTATCTCTTAAATGAATCAAAAAGATAAAAATTATTGATAACTATGAGTTTCATCAAGCGATTAACTCAGATCAGGAGTAGGGAAAAAACTTAAATTAAAGGCTTATGCCGTTCAACATCAAAAAACGTGGAAAACTGACTTATTACTTTGAAGGAGAGGCTCCTGTCCTGTCTGCGATGGTAGTAGAGGAGCAGATGGATGGAGACCTTAGGATTCATTTTTCAGGATTGACAGGTGGCCATTCAGCCACAGGGATTTTGAATCTGGACACGGTAACCAGCATGGAACCCTCGATCGAAGTTCCATTGGTATTTCGCTGTTGGGAGCAGTGGTTGCAGGAAGCCGAACTGTGTCAGTCGATTGGGGAGATTGACTTCATTGAAATCCATGCATTCGGTGCACAGCCCAAAACGCCCAGCCCTCTTTCAGATCCTGCAGGATATCGTCGAGAGCAAGAAAGGGTGCGTGCGGAATATGCGAAAGCGTATCGAAATTTTTTCAAGGAACAATGTCCGGAAAATGGAGTTCCGGCACGCTTCACAGTCCATGTGGTGGATTTTCCTGATGAAGCGGCTTCATATGAATTTTATGCTGTCGGACTGCTTCAAGGTCGACATTGATAAAAAGTCATCCACCATCATGCATCCACTGAAATATAAAACATGACTTCGTCTTACGACTCGCTTGGCATCCGACCCATCATCAATGCCCAAGCAACCTTGACCATGTTTGGCGGATCGCTCATGCCTGAGGAAGTTCGAAAGGCCATGGATCAAGCGGCAGGTTCGTTTGTGGATCTTCATCAACTGCAATTGAGTGTTGGGGAACGCCTCGCAGAATTGACACACAACGAAGCGGCCTATGTAAGTTGCGGTGCAGCTTCAGGATTACTGCTTGCAACTGCGGCCTGCATTTCCAGGCATACTGCTGATGCATATGAGGATTTCTCCAAATTGAATGGAGTTCCAAACGAAGTAATCGTGCAGAAGATGCATCGTAATTCATATGATTATGCGGTTCAAGAGGCCGGAGCCAAAATGGTGGAAATAGGCAGTAATGAAGGAACTCAAATCGAAGATCTGGAACGAGCGGTCAGTCCTGCAACCGTTGCAATTTTTTGGTTTCAAGGGGCGATGAACGATCCTTCCGAATTGTCACTGAAAGACGTGATTCGATCTGCAGGCAAGCATAAGGTTCCGGTAATCGTGGATGCTGCCGCTCAACTTCCTCCGGTTTCAAATCTATGGAATTTCACTCAGCAAGGAGCTGATCTTGTGATCTTCAGTGGAGGGAAGGATCTGGCCGGTCCACAGGCCTCAGGGCTTATTCTCGGGAGTAAGGATCTGATTGAACGAATTCGTGGTTACGGAGCTCCCTACCATGGGGTGGGGAGACCAATGAAGGTGGGCAAGGAGGAAATGATGGGTCTACTTGCCGCAGTGGAACGTTACCTTAACCTCGATCATGAAAGTCTGCTTCAAACTTATGAAAAACGGGTTCAATTTTGGATCAGCGGTCTTGATGGAAAGAAAGGGATCCTTGCCCAGCGGGATTACCCCAATGAAGCAGGACAGCCTGTTCCTAGAACACGGGTTGAATTACCCGTTGAAGTGCCAAAAGAAGAAGTGATTGATGCTCTGATGAAGGGAGAACCAAGAGTGGCAGTAGCTCCTTCAGAAAACGGGAATGCTTTGCTGCTGAATCCAATGACCGTAATAGATGGGGAATCTGAAATTGTACTCGAACGACTCTTGCAGGTTCTTGGTTGACTAAGGCTTTATTGACAAACGAGCATAAAAGTTTCCTTAAATGAATTTCACACTAATTTTCTGAAAAAGCTTCGTGAATCAACGTGCCCCTTCTAAATACGGAACTCAGGTGATCAAACCTGATGATTTTGACATATTCTGGGGTGAGCTTCTTGAACGTTCCGACAAAATCCCTCTCAATGCATCGCTTACTCTGGATAGCATGCGTTCAACCGAACAGGTTGAAGTGTTTGAGGTGCATTATGATAGCCTGAACTCTTTAAGAGTGTTTGGATGGTATTGCCTTCCCCGTTTTAGACCGCGACCTCTTCCGGCAAGAGTCTTCTATCCGGGATACATCAGTGAACCCACTCTTCCTAAGGCTCATGCAGAACAGGGCTATGCTACCTTCGGGGCCGCTCCACGAGGCAAATTGAGGAGCAACCGGCAGTTCAACCCTGGATATCCAGGGCTGTTGACCCACAACCTCGTGGATCGTCAAAGTTATGCTTATCAGGGATTTTATCTGGATGCAATCAGGGTGATTGATTTCCTGACAGAGCAACCAGAAGTAGACTCTGAACGGATAGGAATCCAGGGAAGCAGTCAGGGAGGTGCTTTGACTCTGGTGGCGGCTGCTTTACGGCCTCAGGTAAAGGCCGCATCTGTAGGAGCACCTTACCTTACTGGGGTTGTGGATGCTATCGATCTAACACGCACCTATCCATACGAAGAAATCAACGACTACCTCCGTCTGCATCCCCAAAACCGGGATGCGATGGTCAAGACCTGGAATTACTATGATTGCATCAATTTCGCTGACCGCATTCAATGCCCTATCATCGTCTACATTGGACTTCAGGATGATGTATGTCCTCCAGAAACCGCCTACCCTCTAATGGATAAAATTCAGTCTCCTGAAAAGAAACTTTACGCTTATGATGGGCATGGACATGACGCAAATCACCATGTGCATGACCAGGTGGTTGATACCTTTTTTGACAATCAGTTGAAAACCTAAAGGGGTGAAAACTTCAGATTCCTAAAAAAGAGAGAAACATGAAACCTGAAGACTTCAGTTCCTACTGGCTTCAATTGGAACAGGAACTCATTCGAGTGGAACCAGCACCAGAATGCACAGAAATCCCTCTTCGGTCCACTCCAGAAGGCAAGGTGTTCGGATTGCTACTTACGAGTCTTGGAGGATACCGAATATTTGCTTATTACTGCGTTCCTCATGGAAAAGGACCTTTTCCGGTCATTTACCGTCTTCCCAACTATGGTAGTGTGGTCCACATCCCTCCTTTCGAGGAACGTTGCAATCACATTTCAATTGCTTTATGTCATAGAGGACAGAGGCTTTCTGATGAACCCTTTGCTGCTTCCTATCCAGGACTGTTGACACAAGGCATTGAATCCCCTCAAACTTATATTTACCGCGAGATTGCTAGTGATTGTCTTAGAGTAATGGATTTTCTCCTGACTCGTGAAGAAGTAGATCATCGTAGAATTAGTCTGGTGGGTGGGGATCTGGCTTTCTGGACTGCTGCAATGCGTCCTCAGGCGCTTACATTGTTTTATACTCCTTCTATGTTTTACAAATCTCTGCAAAAAGCCTCTACAAGCAGTCATTATCCTCTTGAAGAATTCAATGACTATTTTAGGGCTTTTCCAAAATCTAGGAAACAGGTTGAGACGACGTTAGAATACTTTGAGCCCATGAACTTTGCTCCATGGGTGTCTATTTCGACAATGATGATGGAAGAGTCTGAAGGAGATGGAGATGACTTGGCGGCGGCCTTCGGAAGAGAGATTGATCGGTGCACTACCTATCATTCCAGCTTTCGGGATGGAGTTCGTCAGGCTCAATGGATTGCGGATAAACTCAAAACAGGGGAGCCGCTTCTTCCTGAACATTGGTCATAAAAGAGGAATTTTATCTATAATACACCAGGTTTCATCTGTAAAATTATTAATTTGAATGAAATTACTGGAAAAACTTGGTACATTGGAAATCCCCTTCCAGAATCTCTACTATTTTTCACAACATGGAAATGCGAATCAATCCTGACTTTCCGAAAAGACCAGACCGAAACAAGGTGGATGCTTTAAAAGAAATCGGTGCTGCCACGATTAGTGCAGAACTCAAACATATTGCTGGCATAAAGGATTCATTCATGATGGGGCCTAAATCCTGTGCTCTTGGTAAAACAATTGGGGGGCCGGCCATCACTCTCCAATTCATGCCCATTCGAGAAGATTATTATCAAGATGCTGAGGAGTATCAAAATGTCGAGGAACAGCTTCATCGTCATGCTCTTTATCTTGCTCAAGCTGGTGATGTGGTTGTGGTAGACGCTAGGGGAGACTTGAGTAGTGGTGTTTTTGGAGAGATGATGCTTGCCTATTTTCATGGAAAGGGTGGAGAAGGTGTGGTTCTGGACGGTTGTATCCGGGATTCTAGAAAAGTTCTTGAAACAGGACTTGGAATCTGGTCGAGGGGATTTACCCCTAATTATCATATCCAGACGGGAATTTTCCCCTTTTGCGTAAATGATCCTATCGCCTGTGGAGGCAGGCTTGTTTTTCCTGGAGATATCATCGTTGCAGATGATGATGGTGCGGTCGTGGTGCCATTAAAACTAATAGATGTTGTGCTTGAAAGGGCAGGGGGGCACAAGGAGTGGGAAGAATTCTCAAAACTCAAACTTTCAGAGGGAGGAGACTTGCGTAAATACTACCCTCTCAATGAAGAGGCGCAGAAGGAATATGAAGCTTGGAGCAAGAACCAAGGGAAAAAATGACTCACGAATCTCTGATCGAAGTAACCAATCCTGCTATCATCGAATCATGAAAGATTAATTTCAGATACTAATTCAAGTAATGCTAATTATGATAGAGTTTATGAATATACAGACATCGATAAAACTACAAATCTACTTGGTGGAGTTCCAGTTGAAATAAATGATAAAACAAGTATTGGTGGTGTTTTTAGTATGGTTTCTGAAAAAGGTGATGTAACTAGTACTGACACAATCAACAGAGGTTACGTCTGGGCTTCTACTAATACAACAACAAAAAGCAGGTCAGGTTCTGCGTCAGCGGACTATAATCAAATAATAATATTTGGAAAAAATAATATCAATAAATCAATTAATTTAGGTTTTACTTTTATACCTGAAGCTTCAAGTAAATCCAAATATTCAGATGATTTTTCTACCTCTAACTTTAGAAAAGGAAACGGGATGATAATTGGCGGAGCTATTGGTTCAATAAGTACAGATACTGTGTATGAGGGAGGTATACTTATAGAGCAAGAAAGTAAAGATAGTGGTGATGGAAATAAAAGAGATTTATTTTTCCTCTATGAAACTCTTATAGGTGGTGGGAGTTTATTAGCGAGTTTTACAAATTCAGAAACAGAAAAACTCAAAGATGGTTCGACAAACGTAGCGAGACCAACATCTGCAACAACTATAGATTTACAGACACAAATAGATCTTGAAGGCGGAATGTATGTTTCTGGAGAATTTTATTATGCAACTACAAGTGCTCTTGGTGCATCACTATTTCGGTTCTAAGGAAGAATTGATGGTAGCTTTAATTCAGCATCAATCGCAGCAAGTTCTTCCAGAACTTTTTCGTGACCATCCGGATTGGTTAGAGGAGCTTCTGCAGGAGCGCCGCCCAAAAGACCTGGCAAAGATGAATCAGGAACA
>ERZ651768.1169-NODE-1169-length-19502-cov-6.423320_pt1 | contig 19502 bp, 11 predicted proteins | sample MGYA00514754_ERZ651768 | MGnify/ENA metagenome assembly ERZ651768
TGATCCATATAATAAAAAATCTGTTATTATTGACCCAGTTTTAGAGCAGTTCGATAGGGATATGGAAACGGTGAAAAAACTGGATTTGGATTTAATTGGTATTCTGGAAACTCATGTGCATGCCGACCATATTACGGGAGCTTTTACTATAAGAAAGAAGATGGGAACCCCTATTTATTACGGGTCCAAATCTGGGGTCCGAGGTGCCGATTTTATATTAAATGACGGGGACTCTGTTCAAGTAGGCCAATTCGCGGTCGATACTATTCACACTCCGGGGCATACAAAAGGCTGTGTTTCATATTATTCCTGTGGGATGCTATTTACTGGCGACACTTTGTTTATCGGTGGAACTGGACGCACAGATTTTCAAGGTGGTGATTCCAGTACGTTATATGATAGCGTGACCAAAAAGTTGTTTCAATATCCTGAAGACACTCAGGTTTACCCTGCTCACGATTATTCTGGTGTAATGCTAACTACGATAGGTGAAGAGAAAAAATGGAACCCAAACGTGGGCGAGAATATTGGAAAAGATAAATTTATCCTAATTGAAAAGGGGAAAAATAGACCCTACCCCAAAAAATTCTATATAGCTGTACCAGCTAATATGAATTGCGGAAAAGTGTTAAGGAAATGAGGCAGGATCAATTACATTTTTATCTGTGAATTTTGTGGACTTTTCCAGAGGTCATCCATTGTAAAAGATTCAAGGATTTCTTTGCTGAACTCTATTTCTTTATTTTTTCCAATTATTAACTCAAATTGGTGTGATTTTATTAATCATATCCAAACTCACCCAATACCCCACAAACAAAAAACTCCGCTATTGGGTGGGAGTTGACAGTATTTAATTGAATTATTTTTATAATAAATCGATTGCCCCTCACTCTATTTTAAAAAAGGGGGCTGATTCCAATAATCCTGCACAGCTCATTATCCCATGGATGAATAATGAAACAATAAGCCCAGGTGTTAGGATTATAACTTATTCCACCACAATCTCATCTGAAAAGATCCAAGCCTTTCCGCCGACGCCCAGATGCCATTCTGGACATATTTTTCGATTTATGGCTTGAACCCTTATAAATCTACTAGGATATCCAATGTTCGAAATTTCAGCAACCCGACGGTTTGGTTTTCCATTTCGTTCGCCATCATTTAAAGCGACGGTTTTCTCATTTTGGAAATCCTTCCCATCATCAGAAAAGGAAAATTTGACATAGGTTGGAAGAAAAATCCACGATTGATGAGACTCCAACAACCCGACAGAAACTTGAGTTATTTTTTCTGTGTTTTGAAGATCAATCACAACATCCATATTATCTGCTTCCCAGCCCTGCCAATATCCATCATTGTAACTGGTAGTCCCTGTAAGACCATCAACAAGTGTAAATGGACCCGCCCCAGAATATTTTTGCTTATGAGAAATCGCGTATTGAACATCTTTTCCTACCGCTTTATGAAAATGAAAGGTCTTTTTTGTGGTTTGACCGGCCTGTTTTCCATTTATAAAAAGGGCTGTTTTTACAGTGGTAGTTCGGTTAATGGAAAAAGGTTCATTGAACAGGGGTGAATCAATAGATGGTTCGGATCCATCTATAGTAAAGCGGATAGATTGTCCAGGTTTTTCCGATGTAAGATTGACTCGGAATCCCATTCCTATTTTTTTCTGGTCTGCCTGAATGGAAACAACAAAAGATCCAGGCGCATAGGTCCAGCCTAATACATCAAACCGATCATATAGATGAATAAGCCTGCTAAAAAAATCACCATAGGAATTTTTCCCCGGTCCTGACCACAGGACTTCCGAAAGGGCTGTCATACGCGGCAAAACACGATACTGAGCTAGGTCAGGTTCCTGAACATATTCTGTCCAAAGATTTCCTTGTGCTCCAAGAACGAAGTTTGATTCTTTTTGAGATAATTCTTCAGGAACGGGATTGAATGAATACACTTTTTTAAGTGTCGTATAACCACCAATGGCTTCTGGAGATGTTTCCGGGTTCGCCTGGTAGTAATCAAAATAACAGTGGGATGTGGGACACATGATCACATCATGTCCTGCTTTGGCAGATTCAATACCGCCTTTCATACCTCGCCAACTCATCACTGTCGCGGATTTTGCTAGTCCACCCTCCAAGATTTCATCCCAACCCACAAGTTTTTTATTTTTTAACAAAATAAAATTTTCAATCTTTTTGATGAACCAGCTTTGCAGTTCATGCTCATCCTTTAGACCTTCATCTTTGATTCGTTTCTGGCATTTCGGGCACGTTTTCCAATAGGTTTTCTCGGCCTCATCTCCTCCAATATGGATGTAAGAGCCCGGGAACAATTCAACAACTTCTTCTAATACATTTTCAAGGAAGATAAATACATCATCATTCCCGGCACAAAAAATGTCAACATTGGGCCAGTAAGAACCGGGGTTCACAGGTATGAATTCTCCTTTACATGATAGGTCGGGGTATGCAGCAAACACTTCAGATGTATGGCCTGGCATTTCAATTTCTGGAATCACCATTATATTTCGGTCCGCAGCATATTGGATTACTTCTCGGATTTCATCTTGAGTATAAAAACCGCCATAGGTTGCTTTTTCATCAGGCTGAATTGGCGACCACTCTTTCCAGGGTTCCTGTCTCCTATCCACCCGCCAAGCCGATTGTTCAGTCAATTTTGGATACTGTTTAATCTCTATTCGCCAGCCGTTATCATCTGTGAGATGCCAATGGAACACGTTCATTTTATGAAGAGCAATCATATTGATGTAGGTTTTCACAAATTCCATATCAAAAAAATGTCTGGATACATCCAAATGCATACCACGATATCTGAACTGAGGTGAATCCACAATATTACAGTTGGAAATAGTTAAAATGTTTGGACGCTCACCAGCATCAAGTTTTGAATCACAGATTTGGCGAAATGTTTGAAACCCGTAAAATAAACCCGATGGCGAAGCTGCTTTCAAAATAATGGATTGATTTTCTCCAATTGAAAGATTATACCCTTCATGGGGTATTGGATATTCCGGGTCTAAATCAATGATGATTTGATTTGATTCAGAATCCTTAAACTGAGACACATCAATCATCCTAACCGGCTCCAGAAAATCCTGGAATAATTGAGCAATAAATTCTTCCGACTTTGAATTATGTTTGAGGGTAATGGCAGTAATCGATTTGAGATCCATTTTTCCTTTTCGTAGAGTTACAGAAGCGGGTTTTGGAATTATTTGAAAAGTATTGTTAGATGAATTCATTTTTTGGACAGAAGAAACACAACTGGAAAATAAGAGAATGATAATAGTTAATACTTTGATCTTACTGCCACTTAAGATTTTTATAGCCATTAATAATTATGGAATACCTTGAAAAAGTACCAATGGAAGTAAACCAAATCAAATACGGAGAAACAGAAAAGCGGATCATTACTGATGATGAGTTCAAAAAGGTATTGACTATAGAACCTAATTCTGTATTACAAGCTTATTATAGACTTGCATATAGTTGCGGATTGCGTATAATTGGAAAGTTCATCCTAAGAATAATGAAAGAAATAGATAGACTGAATTAGAACAAACAATAATTAAGTCATAAAGTATATTCCCGCCAAATAGCGGGATTTTTTGTTTGTGCAATGATGGGTAGATTTCAGTAGAAACCAAGGGATAAAATGTCAGAAATCATAATAAACCAGTCCGTTGCAATTCTATGTGATGGTAATAATATTGAGCGGAGTCTCCATGAAATGTCCAAATCGACAAAAGCTATGATTAACTTTGATCAACTTATACCTAAACTCTTGAATGGAAGAGGATTGAATAGATTAATTTATTTTCGTGAGGGAAAATCCATATCTGAAAAATTTGCGGAACGATTGCATGAAAATTATTACGGATCTGTAGTCCCCTGTCATAAATCAGCCGATATTCCTCTTTCTATTAAAGCAACTCAATTGGCTTCTAAAGTTGATACCATCATTATTATGTCAGGTGATTCAGATTTTGTTGAGACGGTTATCCATCTAAAAGCAGAAGGTGTTAGGGTTGAGATTGCTGCTGTAAAACAAAACACTGCAAGAATATTGATCGATGAGTCTGATTATTATCATGAAATTACCAGTGATGATTTGTTTGTCTATAAAGGGTCTAAAAGATCATCATATACGAAAAAGAAATAATAAAGCTGATTTCATCCTATGTTGAGACCAAGCAACTGTACCTAGCACCGCCAAGCAGCGGGGTTTTTTGTTTATAGGGGTGGTGGTAGATTCAAGGAATGCATAAGAGTAAAAGGTTAAATTGAGTGGCAAAATTATCTGTATCTGAGCCTGCATTTGTGAAGATAAGGACGCAAAATAAAGATAAATTAAAAAAATGTCCTGAATGTGAATGTGTTTGGGAACTACATTACCCAACTAAAACAGTTCTTAGTTATACTGATTTTCCAGCTTATGGTTTGAAAAAAGAAATTTGTAAAAGGTGCAAAACTAAAGATTGATTCTGAGCCTTCAAGATAGCATACATAAAAAAAAGTTAGTACCATAACTATCCCCGCCCAGTATCGGGGTCTTTTGTTTGTGGGATGATGAGTAGATTTGAATAATTAGGATTGTAATGCAAAAGACATCAATCATATTATCATTGCTATTGATAATTGGATGTGAAGATGAAGCTGGTGATGAGCATCAGCAGGAAGACTCTTCTTTGTCAACATCTATGACCTTAGATACATTATTTGAAGGTAGTACAGTGTATATGTCCGGTTGGTATTCGGATACTACTATCACCCAAATGGTTGCCTGCTATTGGGTAGACGGTGCTCGAATAGACCTTGAATATGGTGCTGCGGAAGATATAAAAGTTGTTGGTGGGGATATTTACCTCGTCGGTCAGTGGTTTGATGAAACAGGCTGGAATGGATCAGCATGTTACTGGAAAAATGGTGAAAGATTTGATTTGGAAGGAGGAAGTCAATCTGGTACTGAGGCCAGTGCAATATTTGTTAGTAATGGAGATGTGTATGTTGCTGGTACTCGAATAGTTGATGTGGGGTTTTTTGGCACCCCTATCGCCTGCTATTGGAAAAACGGTAATCGAACTGATCTAACCACTTCCAATATGGATGCTATGGCCTATGGTATTGGTGTCAATAATGGCGATGTGTATGTTACAGGCTGGAGGATTCAGAACCATACGACACTTGCCTGTTATTGGAAGAATGGGGAGATAAATAACCTTCATGGTACGGCATATTTTGGTGAAGGACGTGATATTGCTTTTAAGGGCGATAATGTTTATATATCAGGACATGTGGATAAATCTAACACCGAAACTTGGAATGCCTGTTATTGGAGGAATGGAAATCGAGTAGACATGGCCAGAAACACTTCTTATGGTGGCTATGTTATAGGATCTGAAGCATTTGGTATTTTCATAGATGAAAGTGATATTTACCTTGCTGGATTTAATTTGGTTGTAAATCTTAATAGTATAGCTGTTAAATGGAAGAATGGCAATACACACGAACTAAGCGGTGATAGTGCTCTTGTAGAATGGCACCATCTATGGGATATTGCAGTGGAAGAAGGTATAAAAATATCTGTAGGGTATTATTCACCTGATATTTCAAATGAATACAATTACGATCTGGGTTTGCCACAATTTCCAATTTATTATGTAAACGGAAAGCGATATCAATTAGAAGATAGTGAGTACCAGTTTGGGGATGCGACTGGCGTTTTTATCTATTAGTATATCCATTGCTATTGTTTATTGGGTTGGTTTGGGGATAAGAGAACATTGAGACTACTAACTATTAACAGGGTAGCTTTTTTCAAGCGATAAAATATATTCTAAAGATCATCAATGAAAATTTTCATTAAGGAACATTCATGAAAAATATATATATCATTGCGATCAGCCTCCTGGTTTATCTGGCCTGCAGCAACCAGGAATCCTATCTCTTGGTCCATGCCGATTTAACCAAGAAAGTACTCTTAATTGGCGTAGATGGTCTATCTTCAACACGTTTGGGTGAATTTAATTTACCTAACTACGACAGACTCATCGCAAATGGTCTTTATGAAGATGGAACCACTGTTAATTCGTCACCTTCAATCAGTGGACCAGGTTGGTCTGATATTTTATGTGGTGTTAATAAAACCAAACATGGTGTGAGAAATAACAGTTTTAAAGGTAGCAACTTTAACCAATGGCCAAACTTCCTGAAACGACTTGAAGGAATTGATTCTAGTTTAAATACAGCTGCGGTTGTTAACTGGGACGGTCTTGACCACGTACTGGATAATACTGGAATTGATGCATATCATCAATATTCTGGACAATTGAGCTATGCAGATTTAGATGAAGCTGTTCGAGATAAAACTGAAGATATTTTGGCCAATGATAACCCAGATGCAATGTATGTTTACTTTCACGATGTTGACGTACAAGGTCATGCCCATGGCGGTAGTTCTAACCAATATCGTGATGCAGCAGAAACAATCGATGGATATATTGGTGATTTAATAGACGCGGTTGAAAGTCGACCTGCATTTAACGATGAAAACTGGCTCATCATGATTTCCTCTGATCATGGCCATAAAGATGGTGGCGGTCATGGTGGCAGTTCTAATCATGAATTGAGTGTTTACATGGTCATGGGTGGGCCAAGTGTTCTCTTTCCTATTAATGGCGCAACTGATAATACTTACTTTGCACCAACAGCAATGGCCCACGTTCTTGGCTATTTAGATTCCGAATGGAATTTAGATGGTCAGATGGTAGGTATAATTATTCCTAAAGCTTCTAACCCATCACCTGCAGATGGCGCAGGGCCAGCAGGTATATCTGAAATACTCTCGTGGAATCAAGGGTCTGACATGGTTTCACAAGATGTTTATTTTGGCATCAATTCCACACCAGATGCAGGCGAATTAAAAAGCAATCAAACATCTTCATCTTATTATACTGGTACTTTAAATACCAATACCACCTATTACTGGCGTATTGATACTAACACCCCAGCCGGTACAGTGACCGGTGATGTTTGGAGCTTTACCACTACCAGCGGTAATGATCTCATTTCGTACTGGCGACTTGATGATGGTTCAGGTAACACTGCAATTGACCAGGGGCCATATAACTTAGATGGCTCAATTAATGGTGCAAGCTGGACCGACGGTCAAATCGGTGGCGCCCTTGATTTTGACGGCAATGATTATGTTGATATGGGATCACCAGATTTGGGAATAGATACCACAGCAACTTTTTCTGCATGGATTTATCCTCAAGCCGAAAATGGAGTGATTGCTATGCAGGGATTCAGTCATGCCGCCAATGAACATGGGTGGGTAGTTGCTATAGGTTGGGATGATTGGGCATCGTCAGAAAGCGATCCAAGAGAATTGGTGTGGGCATCACATGACAACTCTTCTAATGCCAACAATGCTATGCTCGTAGCTTCTCCTGCATTAATCACCATGGATCAATGGCAACATATCGCAGTCACTAAAGATGGTACAGAAATTAAGATGTATCTTGATGGACAGCTTATCCATACAGAAAGCATTGCGGCAACAACAATTACTTATAATGAAGGAACGAATTTAAGACTTGGGACTCGAACAGCTTCTTGTTCCAGTTACTTTTCATCGTCATTTAACGGTAGAATAGATGAAGTAGGCGTTTGGAAAAGAGCGCTTTCTACTAGCGAAATTGCAAATATAATGGCCAATGGTCTCTAATCTCTAAGTTTTAGTTTTATGGTACTTTAGGCCAGAAAGCTAAAAAGATGATCAACGTTGTAGGAAATCTATTTTCCCGTACCTTACAGATTTTACAGCATTTAAGATTACCCATAATAGTAGGGGTTTTTGTTTGTGGGGGAAAGTTTCATCAGGATATAATAGCTCATTGGGATAATTAATATTTTTTCGATAATATCCATTTCTATCAGGAGTTATATATGAAGAGAGTATTAATTTTTTCCGTCCTTTTTTCCAACCTTCCCGCCACCACCATCAACATCCCTTCAGATTATACGACCATTCAGGAGGGTATTAACGCGTCAGTGGATGGAGATACGGTGCTTATTGCACAGGGTACTTACTACGAAAATCTAATTCTTGAAAAAGAAATAGTGCTCGCCAGCCACGCTATAAATGATGACCTTGAGTCCGATTGGCTCAATAATGAGAACATTCATGAGACCATAATCAGTGGTGTCCCAGAGCCGATCGATCCTAATAAGGGAAGCTGTCTAGTTATCCGTTACGGGAATATTGCCCCGACGATCACAGGGTTAACATTCCAAGATGGAATTGGGACATCTATGGTAAAAAATGACTGCATCGCCGTCGATGGAAGCGTTGATATTTTACGCCAAGAACTATCCGGTGGGGCAATCCTGATCTATAAAGCCTATCCAACCATAATGTATAATCGATTCATAGATAATGGTAATATACTTCAAGCTAATAATGTGAATGCTCCTTATTGTATTACTGGAGGTGCAATTAGTCATTACGACACTGATGATGTTGAGTTTGATGAAGACAGGAATAATACCAGCCAGAATACTAGTTCAACCCGAACAGTACCAGATGAGATAAATATTCAGAATAATTATTTTGAGAATAATAGCAGCGGTGATGGTGAGAATTTTTATTCTCATGGCTATGAAGGAACAATAGATGTGAGCTACAGTATTTTTGATGATATTGACTGTGCTTCAAATAATGTAAATGAATATGTACTTAAATCAAGAAATGATTATGCAGAGTACATTCAAAATGAAATATCCGGCAATTGTATTGAAGGAAATTCATTTTATGTATCCATTGAAGGTGACAATAATAACCAAGGCTCAGAGTCAGCTCCTTTAAAAACAATTGGGCATGCTCTAAGTCTTGTAAGAGATGACGAAAATACTACTACCTATATTTATGTTCGTGAGGGTGTTTATTCGCCATCGACAACCGGCGAGCAATTTCCAATTGTTCTTCCAGATAATGTTCATTTGATCGGTGAGGAAATGGAAAATTCAATACTAGACGCCGAAGCGGATGCAAATAATGAAAGACGAGTGATAATTATAGAAGAGTGCAACAACGTCAGAGTAGCAAACATGACCATAACCGGTGGTTTTTCTGAAGGTGCTGGATGTATTGGTGGAGGAGGTATTCTGATTACTTATCCTGATACTGATCCCGGTGGCCCTATGACTACTTCTACTCCGGTGCTTGAAAATTTGATCATTACAGAAAATCACTCACTTAACGGTGGTGGGGTGTCTATATTTCGACAGTCCGGTCCCACTCTGACGAATGTCATAGTTAGCGACAATACAGCAACAGGCTTCGGTGGCGGGATATTTTCATTCTTTTCTAATACCACGATGACAGATGTGGCAGTTAGCGGAAATGAAACCTTTGAGTATGAAGGCGGCGGCATAGTGATGGCCGCTTCCGGAGGCACAATTACAAATGCAACCATAACCGATAATACTTCAGGAATGAATGGCGGCGGTGTGTTTATTACTGGCGCCTTTACAATGGGCGGAACAGAAGTCTCCAATTTATCTGAATGGACTATGACAAATGTGAGTATTAGCGGAAATACAGCAGCATGGAATGGCGGTGCGATGGCTTTATGGGACGGAGCAGTTTTCTCCCTTACGAATGTGACCATTACCGGAAATACAGCAGGAGTGAATGGCGGCGCGATGGCTTTATGGGACGGAACAGTTTCCTCCCTCACGAATGTGACTATTAGCGGAAATACGGCAGGAGGTTATGGCGGCGCTTTCTATGCATCGAATTCAAATCCCACTCTGACAGATGTGACCATTACCGGAAATACAGCAGAATCTGAAGGTGGTGGAATGTATTTATACTTGTCCGATCCCACTCTGACACATAGCACTATATCTAATAATACAGCATCTCAAGGCGGTGGGATGTCTTTGGACCAATCCAATGCCACTCTGACACATGTCACTTTATCTAATAATATTTGCGTTTTATCTAATTACAGTTATTATTACTCTACTTGGGGCGGTGGGATGTATTTATACTTGTCCGACCCCACCCTGACCCATGTGACAATTAGCGGAAATACAGGAGGAGACTATGGCGGCGGGATGTCTTTAACCACGTCCAATCCCATTTTAACCCATGTGACAATTAGCGGAAATACAGCTGATTATGGCGGCGGAATAGAGTTATATGACAACTCCGATGCCACCCTGATAAATTCAATTATCTGGGACAATAGTCCAGAGTCAATTCTTATATGGGACTCCAATACAGATGCAGCCATTACCACTTACAGCGATATTGAAGGTGGATGGGAAGGTGAAGGTAATATTAATGCTGATCCGCTCTTTACAGAAGCTGATAATGGAGATTATACATTACAATCAAATTCACCCTGTATTGATACTGGAACAGCAGATATAGATGGTGATGGAGAAGAAGACATAACCGATTATTTTGGTTTAGCTCCAGATATGGGAGCCTTTGAATTTGTTATAGCGGGACCGACAGGTTTACAATTCACTATTGAAGATACATCAGTTACGTTAACATGGGACCCTATTACAGATGATAATTTAACTTTAATGTTTTATAAAGTGGATCGTTCTACTGATTCCTTATTCACTACTGATCTTGTTGCAAATATTGCACATGAAAACTTTTTTATTGATAATGATCTTGAATGGGATACAGAATATTATTACAGAGTTACTGCTTTTTTTGGTTTCTGGAGTGGTTACTCAGATGTTATCTCTGTGATATTGAATTGGATGTATATCTCAGATAGTGATGGAATCCCAACATCCTATAAAATTCATCAGAATTATCCCAATCCATTTAACCCTGTGACAACTCTACGCTATGACCTGCCTGAAGATGCTGTGGTTAATATCACCATCTACGACATGATGGGCAGACAAGTCCGCACACTGGTCAGCAGTCAGCAAACTGTCGGGTACAAATCAGTGCTATGGAATGCTACCAATGATGCTGGTTCCCCAGTGAGTGCTGGTCTCTATTTCTACATGATACAAGCCGGCGAATTCAGACAGACCCGTAAGATGGTACTAGTAAAATAGATTTACCCTTTTCACAACATCACGCCCCCGTCACCCGGGGTTTTTTGTTTGTGGATCTAAATCGACGCCCATTCGCCCTCCAGCTAATAAAAAATAGAATAAATTGCGTGAGGCTCATAACCGTGATATTTGCTAATCGGATGAGTACTTTGTTTGTGGAATGATGGGTAGATTTAGACATGGTTAGCCGACTGGGATTTTTATTGGTTTTTTCTGGATATATGTATTCGCAAGGCACTAGCGGCATTGATTCTCTAAGCATTATTTCAGAAAGTTGGTGTCAAGATTTACCGCGTGCTGTCTACGCAGGCATAGAACGTATGACAGTATCAAATGACTGGTTTGAGGTATACAAATTAGAAAATGATGTTTTTGCAATATATGAACCCCGTCAATGGCAGGAAGTAATTTCTTATTTGATTTTAGGCAATGAAAGAGCCCTGCTTTTCGATTCGGGAAATGGCATCGGCAACATAAGCAAAGTAGTCGGTGAACTTACGAGTCTTCCTGTGCTTGTACTTAATTCACATACCCACTTTGACCACATCGGTGGTAATGCAGAATTCAAAGATATTCTTGCAATGGATACAGATTATACTAGAAATAACTCACGCGGCTATCCCAATGAACTAGTTCGGGAGGAGGTATCAGAAGAGGCATTATGCGGATCGTTGCCTACTGGAATTGATCCCGCATCATATTATACTCCACCCTTTAAAGTAAAGAAATTCATCAGTGATGGTTATAAAATAGATCTGGGTGGACGCATACTTGAAGTATTGAGTACTCCGGGGCATACACCTGATGCAGTGTCGCTTTTTGATTCAGACTTAGGATTGCTTTGGCTTGGGGATATTTATTACGATGGCCCTATTTGGTTATTTGTTCCGGAAACAGATTTAGATGCATTCTATCAATCCGTTGAACAACTTTGTACCTTGGTACCCCGTCTTAATACTGTGCACCCGGCACACAATAATCCAATTACCCAGCCTCAATCTCTATATTCGTTAAGGGACGCATTAATCCATATTCAGGACGGCACCGTTTCTGGGAATACCATATCTGGCGGACGTGTAGAATATTTTTTTAAAGGATTTTCATTGATTGTTAAATAAACCCTGGCCACCCGGGGTTTTTTGTTGTTGAGAGTGGTAGATTTGAGTTCCCCATGAAAAAAGTAGCCATATTTTTAGTTTTTATTTCTATTTCATTAGCTACTTGTATCAATGTCTCGTCAAATTATTTCACTATCCAAGCAGATATTGATGCCATTGAGAAAACGGATCACCTATGAAAGCCCTTGTTGAGATTGTTGCCTTTTGGCTCCTGCCTCTTGCGTTGCTAATTGAATATCGATGCTGGCAGTCTATTTATTGGGCGACACCCGGGTTTATATACTACGTTATAGCTGTCCCTGCTCTTGCAACCTACATGATTGTGGCAACGGGTGCTGGATGGCTAAAGCTATGGGGATTCAATCTAAAGTACACGGTAAGAAAAGTACCGGTTCCGATCGGTCTGGTTTACTGCAGCGTCATTAATATGTTGCTTTTGATATTTGCCAAACTTCTTGCTCCTCCATCTATGATCAGTTCAACAATAGCTATCGTACTCCTGATCACTATCTCCGGTGCTATTTTAGGTTCTTTGTACGATGTTGTTATTGTCCATTACAGGTTACTTAATGTCTATATACGCCCATTCTACAAACGCGATAATGCAATCAAGATCGTGGCTGCGTATGGGCCTTGGTTTTTTGGCTTGATGGGTTTAGTCTCGGGTCTTAGTGTAAAGTTTGGTGAATATCTTCTAATCGAAACGAATCACGCTGCCTCGTTAGCAGTGGTGATCGCAGCGGGGACTTTGATAATTTATGCTCCATTCCTACTGTACTTCCTGGTTATTATTGAACAAAAAAGGCGTAAGATTGAGAGCAAAGATAAAGTGTGAAGTGCTGTGGCCCTTTTCGGCATCGTCTTTAACATCAATCCAATTGCTATCAATAAAGTCATTATGGGAAACCTTGGTGAAGAAGCAGTAAATCCTGCGGCGGCATTACAGCCCTTTATTGCCGGAATCTGACGGCTGAACAGGCGAGCACGTTATTGGTCGCTTTGGGTATAGGATTCATTATATTGATTGCGGCCATTGTTTCGACAAAATTAAGGGGTTACAGTGATCACATTCCGATTCCACCGGCTGTCTCATTTATCATATTGACAGTTATCGCATTTTACGCTTCATCAAATGCAAATTGAATAGATTTAATAAAGCCAGCCATTAAGCTCCACTTTCGTGGGGTTTTTTGTTTACGGAATGGTTGGTAGATTTTAACAAGCAGAAGATATTTTTAATGGGGTTATTATTCTCCGTTGGGGTTTTTGAAAGATTTAGATATAACAAACTGTGACCTCCAATGTTATAAGCAATATATGAAAATAACACGTCAGTTGATCCTTATCTACACCATTGTCTTTGGTACCCTAGTGCTCGTATCATATGTTTACGGTATCTCACATGTGGAAAAGCCCCAAGACCTCTGGGGCGGTATTCCACTATCATGGCAGAATTATATTGTCCCATTCATGTTCATAGCTGCTGCAGGGTTTCTGATTTATTGGTGGATAGTATTCTTTCAATTTGACCAGAGTACATTCTCATCGATGCACTGGCCCTGGAGGTATCCAGACGGCAAAGGAGCAGAGAGACTCCTACTAGCATATACCTTGATTCTGATTCCCTCAGCTTTGTGGTTGGAAAGCACCTTGTTTCATCTTTCAAATGACTATAGTTGGACCCCGGTTTTAGTAATAGGAATATTAATGCTGGTTGCTATTGGTAATATCATGATTGGACTACTCGCTTACGGGGCCTATCAAGATGGAGTGGATGGATCGGGACTGATGGTTACAGGAGCAGTGATGCTGGGTATACAATGCATCTTTAATGATTGTATACTCTGGTCTTTAAAATTTCCGTGGTGAAAAATCTTCCTTAGAATTAAGCCAAAACTCATTAAGCCTTGCCCAGTAGCGGGGTTTTTTGTTTGTGTAATTTTATATTAGATTGAATAGATTCTATTTTGTAAAAGTAAAAAATAATGTTTAAGAACATAAGATTTGTACTAGTATATTTTTTGATTTTCGTAGCACTTTTTGGTCAGTGAGCACTATGAAGCAATCCTTCCTTGCCGGTCGGCGAGTCAGACAAAGGTTTTGGTGCCGGGAAAGGCCAGATCTATTACACAATTCACGGAAGTGCTACCTATATCAACTGGTCGCATGAAGCATTGGGCAATGAACCTTTCTCCCATAGCGGTTCACTCAATACCTATTTGATTCGCCCTGGGGTCCTTTATGGCTTATCTAACAAATGGAACTTAATTGTTCATTCTACATTGGGTGTGCGGGAAATGGATTGGAAGAGACCAGAGGCCTCAATCCACCACCGGGATGAAACAACCCTCAGCGACTTTATTAATGCTCAAGGAAGTGTGTTGGGCGACACGAGACTAATCCTTCGTTATATTATCCAAAACACTGGAATGGGCAAGGGGTTCAGGATATATGCAGGCCCAGGGATTACCATTCCTTCGAAAAGTGTCCTTATATCGAATCCTTTTTTCCTTGAAGGGGATGAGCAAAAAGAGCATAGACATTTCAGTTTGAGCAACGGGACTTACAATAGTGTTATGGAAGGTCAAGTCTATTATAGAAGAAATGAAAATCCCGTTTTTATTGGCGGATTTTTTCTTTTTGAAAAGCCGCTCGCAGAAAGTGAATTCGGATTTTTGCCATCAAAAATTACCACACTTTCTTTTTCAGCATCTTTCATGAATTTTGACCAGAGAGAGAGTTCCATGGATTATGGTATATCTCTGGTGCATGCATCACAAGGTTATTGGAACAGTTTGCCGGCACCCAACAGCAAATCGCTGACAATAATCCCCAGTATCGGCTATCTATTTAATACTAGCTTTGGCGGTGTATCTATTAACCTGCAGAAACCAATATACATTTCCGGTGCTTTCGCCAGCAATGAAGGAGATATTGAACAGAGAAGTGTTATCTGGCAGTTGTCCTCTTCCCTTCGGTTCCTGCCGACTTCAAATTAACCACAGGTTTCAAAAGGGTACCCATCCAATTCAAATAACGGTAAACTATATTCTAATACTTCACAATCCCACACTCGTGGGGTTTTTTGTTTGTGGGGGTGATGGTAGATTTGAATTGGTAAATATTAATATATTAAAATATAAAAGAGATTATTCATGAGAACACTGCTCCATTTGTTCATAATGCTGCCCTTTTTTCTTGTAGCACAAAGTAAAACCGCCACCGATGCCTGGACCTATAATGGAACTACTGCTGAACCCCGCACACTAGCGCAGGTATTGCTGAACAAGGATTTACTGGTTTCTGCATTGTTTGCCAGTCCGGAGCTGGCAGAGAAAACCCGGTCTGATATATTTATTTCTTTTCCAACACCGGATGGTAGATTAAAAACTTTTCGTATGTTTTCATCTCCAGTGATGCCCGCGAGTCTGGCGCAGAAATATCCGGACATATTGACCTATACCGGCATCGGCCTGGACAATCCCGGTGAACGGGTGAGCGTTACAGTCAGCAACAGCGGTATCAAAGCCATGATACTAGGTAGCAAAGGCAATGTTTTCATTGATCCCATACAGGAAAGTCCTGGTTCATATCGTGTCTCCTACCAGGAGATTAGTGCGCCAATATCTAATCACTGTTCTGGCTGCGGCATTGAGGACGCCATTATTGTAGAAGCGCCTTTTGTTAATAATACGAACAGAAATGAGTTCCCAGAATGTGTTGGTGAAGCCCAGCCTTGCTACACGATTGGAGATACACTTGTTACCTACCGTTTTGCTGGTATTTTAACCGCCGAAGCTAACAACGAAATTGCTGATGGTACCGTACCTGGCGGAATGACCTGGATGAATGCCTTGGTGAATCAAATCAATCTTCTATGGGTGCGGGAATTAGGCTTTCGTCTGGAATTAGTTGAGAATAATGATACCTTGATATATACAGATGCCAATCCGACACCATCGGAATTTACTGCATACGATATGTATGTGGAGTTGCCGCTGGTACTTGACCATATCACAGAAATGATCGGTCCCGGCGGTTACGACACTCCAGCCAGTTTATTGACATGGGAATACGGTGCAGTATTTAATGTAGGCTATGGAGGCGGACTAGCATATGTCCCAGGATCTACATCAGCGAACATACCTTCCTATGATATTTTTAATCATGAAATTGGTCACAATCTTGGTTCTTCGCATAACTGTTCAACTGAAAATGGTTGGAGAAGTACAATTGGGGGCACCATCATGTGCTGGCGCGGAAATACGCTTTCTGACAGCGGCGGTGATCAGTATTCATCCCACACCATCGATATTGCCATAAAATACCAGAAGGAAATGTTCTGGAGCAGTGGTTACGATTATCAGCGCGGCTGGACACGTGTTGCCACAGGTAATACACCACCGACCGTTAATGTACCCGTGGACGGTTTCAACATCCCTAAAGAAACTCCATTTGTGTTGGAAGGAAGTGCAGATAATGAATTTGCTGATATAACTACGTTTTCTTGGGAACAGAATGATATTTCTAATATCGCCTTTGAATCCCCAAATTTTCCTGGAGACACAGGACCGCTCTTTTGCAGCGCGGACGGGACTTTGGATGGCTATAGAAGATATTTTCCTAACATAGCTTGCTTGCTTGAAAATCAATATAATATGCCCCTTAACCCCGGCAACGACTACCTGATTGAAAAATTGCCTTTTGCCGAACGGGAGATCAATATGCGTCTGCTGGCACGGGATAATAACCCTTATGCCGGCGGTTTTAGTTATGCCAATATCCAACTAGCTGTTGCTGGCGATGCCGGACCATTCCGGGTAACATCGCAAGATGAGGCCGTGATCTGGGAAACGAGCACCAACAAAACAGTTAGTTGGGATGTGGCCAATACAACTCATCCAGAGGGTGTAAATTGTGCAGTTGTAGATATATACTTGTCTATCGATGGTGGCGAAAATTTTAATGTCGTATTGGTGGAAGCGACAGCTAATGACGGCACTGAAAATATTGTTGTGCCCATTGTTCCCACCAGCAATGCCTGCCGTCTGATGGTAAAAAGCGCGGATAACATCTTTTTTGATATTAACAATTCTTTTTTCACCATCCATAATTCTGCAGTTCCGCAGTTGACCATTGATACTACATCAATTGACCTAAGCCTTCCGCCTGATACAGTAATTATTGTAGAGCGGGAAATATCAAACAATGGTGAAGATGGGTCTGTCCTGACCTATGATCTGGCCGTGGAATATAACTTGAATGGTGCTGGTTATCTATCTTTTGACGGCAGCGATGATTATGTGGATTTGGGGACCAACCTGCTGAGCGGTTCAGGTGATTTTTCTATTTCCGTCTGGGTAAAGACAACGGGAACAGACCAGGTCATTATACAGCAGCGCAATGGAGGGTGGAACGGTGAGCATCAATTGCGGATTACAGGCAATGGTTACCTAAATTTCTGGACCTACAGCGATGGCTACCAATGGTCTGTCACCACTCAAGAAGCAATCAATGACAACGTTTGGCATCATATTGTTGTGGTGCAGGACGAAGCATTTGGCGGTGGCCGGATCTACGTGGATGGAGAGGAAAGTGCCAGCAGTTCCGGCGGCCTGGTACACTTGAATGGCGGCTTCCATTCATATCTGGGCGCAGATATGCGCGATCAGGTGAATTTTCTTTCTGGAGCCTTAGATGATATAGGTATTTTTTCTGGCGCGCTCACAACCGCTGATGTCAATGCTTTGGCTGCTGCCGGGCGAGGATTCAATTTGATCTATGACCACAATGATTACAGCGGCGCAAATCATTTAGCGGCTTTTTATCCCATGAATACCATGACTGGCACAACACTGTTTGATTTAAGCGGCAATGGCCACGAGGGCTTCATTGCCGGTCCCGCCTGGGCGGGAGACTTGGTACCGGTGCCGGAGTGGCTCGCCGTTGCAGGCGGTGACGGCTGGCTGGAAATCGGTGCTGTGGAGCAGATGGATATTACTGTCAATACAACCGGGCTGGTAGTTGATGCTGTGTATAATGCGGGTGTGCTGGTAATTACCAGCGCTGAAACAGTGCTTATACCTGTTGATCTTTTGGTTAATGAGGAATTAGGCACTGCTGATCCAGCAGTACTCAACACCTACAGGCTTTATCCTGCCTATCCCAACCCTTTTAATCCCAGCACCCGAATCAGCTATGACCTAGCGGTGCAAAGTAATGTTAAAGTAAATATTTACGATATATTAGGCAGAAAAGTACGTATGCTGGTCAATGGTTCTCAGGTAAGTGGACATAGATCAATAATCTGGAATGCCACCAATGATGCCGGGGCACCTGTTAGTGCCGGTATCTATTTGTATACGATAGAAACAGGAGAATTCAGGCAAACACGTAAGATGGTACTGCTGAAATAGATTTACCCTTTTCACAACATCAAGCCCCACCAAGTAGCGAGGTTTTTTGTTTGCGGGATGGTTGGTAGATTTGGGTTTATTATGAAAACACTTAATATAATGTTTTCTTTTTTAATGTTCTCGACACCTCTTTTTCCAATTACAGGATATGTTCGTTTAAGTGAGGCTTCATTTTGTATGGATAGCTGTTCCATTTATTATCTTGAGACCGAATATGGTGAATTCCTGTCCTGGATAACCCATTTGGATGATATTGAAATGCTGAATGATTATAATGATAGATTTGTTGAGATCGAAGGGGATACTGTACAGTGCGCCGAGTGTGAAGCGATTAATGTAACATCAATTGTAATTTCGAATGATTGTCAAATTTCGGTAAATTGTTTTGTCGACCCCTGTCAAGTAAGTGCATGCTCATCTTATCCAGATGCAGAATGTGCAGCAAATTATTGCGGAGGCTGCTGGGCAGATTATTATTTAAATGGTGAATTAATAAATTGTGATTCATCTACGGATTGTGTTGACCTTACCGGAATTGATTTTGGATTATGTGCCATGGTGCTTGGGATAGGGTGGGCAAATGATAATTGTATTTCCGTCTCCGGCTGTGACTGGGTAGCGGATAGTGTGGATTACAGCGCCGCATTTTTTAATTCAATGGATGACTGTATTGCAGCTTGCTTTCTTGCATCTAACGATGAAATCTATCCATTACCACATGCCTTTATTTTGTATAATAATTATCCCAACCCATTTAACCCAAATACAACACTCCGATACGATCTACCAGAAGATGCTATGGCCAATATCACCATATACGATATGATGGGTAGGCAGGTCAG
>ERZ651768.1170-NODE-1170-length-19491-cov-9.792624_pt1 | contig 19491 bp, 15 predicted proteins | sample MGYA00514754_ERZ651768 | MGnify/ENA metagenome assembly ERZ651768
GCGCGCGCCTTGTTCTTATGCTGGGAACGTTCATCCTGGCATTCCACCACAATACCGGTCGGGATATGGGTAATACGGATCGCCGAGTCGGTCTTATTCACGTGCTGACCGCCTGCGCCGCTGGCACGAAAAGTGTCAATGCGCAGATCGTTTTTATTGATATCTACTTCGTCAACCTCTTCCAACTCAGGCATGATGGCGACAGTGCAGGCCGAGGTGTGAATTCTGCCTTGGGTTTCGGTTTCCGGTACTCGCTGCACACGATGGGCTCCGGATTCGAACTTGAGCTTCTCATACACATTTTTACCTTCGATGCGGGCAATGACTTCCTTATGGCCTCCATGTTCACCTGGTCGTTCAGTGATAATTTCGAATTTCCAGTTCTGTAGCTCAGAATAACGCGCATACATCCGAAACAGATTGCCAGAAAAAATTGCTGCCTCATCTCCCCCAGTTCCGGCGCGAATTTCCAGAAACACATTGCAGCTGTCCTGGGTATTTCTCGGAAGCAGTAGCTTCTGAAGTCTCAAATGTAAGCCCTCAAGTTCTTGATTACTGCTGATTATTTCCTCTTCAGCCATGGCCCGAATTTCAGGATCAGAATCTTTCTCCATCTCTCTGGCTTGCTCCAGATTTCCACTAATCTCTCGGAACCAATTGTAATTTTTAACAATCTCTTCCAGTTCCGCATATTCCTTCGACAAGCCCCGAAATTTGTTTTGATCTGCAATAATCTCGGCATCGCTGAGGAGCGCTTCGAGTTCATCGAAACGATCTTTCAGATTATCCAGTTTTGCACGTATAGAATCTTTCATCGCTAAGTTGCTACCGCTTAAAATTCGTCTGCATCACCCAAGCCATAGAGTTCCTGAGTGAGCCTGAGCAACTCATCCCGACCTTCAGCACTGGCTTTTTTCATTTGCACCGAGGGCGAGTGAATCAGCTTATTAGTGATCGCCCGGCCTAAGCTTTCCAACACTTTTTCCGTGGCCTCCCCCTTTTCCAACGACTTGATCGCCCGCTGTATCTCCACGTCCCTAATAGCTTCGGCTTTGTCACGGAAAGCCCGAAGCGTAGCGACCGCGTTCAGGGAACGAACTTGCTTCAGATATTTGCTAACTCCGCGCTCAATGATAGACTCAGCCTGCTCTGCTGCTTCCTCCCGGCTCTTCTGATTGTCTTCAATTACTTCGCTAATATCATCGATGCTGTAAAGGTAGGCATCTGCAACATCACCTACTTCCGCTTCAATGTCACGAGGTACGGCCAGATCGATAAGTAGCATCGGTTCGTGTTTGCGCTGCTTGAGGGCTCGCTCAACAGCTCCTTTACCAAGCAATGGCAACTGGCTATTCGTGGAGGACACTACAATGTCGGCATCAACTAATTTTTCCGGTATTTCCGAGAGAAGTGCACAATGAGCATCAAACTTGCCAGCAATTTCTAAAGCATTATCCAGTGTGCGATTGGCCACCACAATTTGGCAAACCCCTTTGTCCACGAGGTGGCGAGCAACCAGCTCCACTGTGCGGCCCGCTCCTATCAATAAAGTGCGCAGACTGGTGAGATCCGAAAAGATGCGTTCGGCTAGGGTTACAGCTGCGTAGGCGACCGATACAGGATTCTCACCGATAGCAGTTTCCGTCCTTACTTCTTTAGCTATTGAAAATGCTCCCTGGAAAACACGCCCAAGATTCTCTCCAACCACATTCAGGTCCTTGGATACGGCCAGAGCAGATTTTATTTGACCCAGAATCTGAGGCTCACCCAGCACCATGGAATCGAGACCACAGGAGACTTTCATCAAGTGTCTTACAACATTTTCCCCGCCGAAAAAGTAACTACATTCAAGGATTTCTTCGGGTTCGAGATTATGAAAACCTGCTAACCAGTTGATAATTACTTTTTGGTTATCAACCAGTAATTGATTCTCAACAATCTTCGAATCCAATTTCTCGAGATCTTGGTAGAGTTGATATTCTAGGTACAGCTCCGTCCGGTTGCACGTGGAGACAATCACAACTTCTTCGACCTCTTCCAACCCAAATACCTGCGACAAAGCCTTTCCGACAATCTCTGGAGGAAAGGCGATCTTCTCGCGTAACGCGATATTAGCTGTCGAGTGGTTAATCCCCACCAATAGGAGCGGCATGAATATTCCGTAGGCAAGTCAAATAAAAAGCTCGATATGGTACTAAATATCGGCAGCGGTTCCCATTAGGCTCTGATTCTACGAAGACTTTTGTAGATTCGATATACCGATAAGACTATAACCCAGAGAAGCAATCTTCCTCTTATTCCATTCCTAATGGCTATTTAACAGTCCTGTGATGCCCATTCAACAAGCTGTTACAATGTGAGCCTTTCATAAAGGCATCGATTCTATTCTGGTATTCGCATGACCAAATACATTACAAAACTGATTTTAAGTGGACTGTTAACAGCCTGTGCAGGTACACAGGTCCTTCCCCCACCTACAACTATAACTGTAGAAACGGTATCCGCAGAAGATGGGCCATTGACACCTGTTGAGCCAAGTGAAATCGAATATGGCAGTTTTACCGAGGAGCAGCTCTATCGCGCGATCATAAGTGAACTGGGTGCGCAACGCGGCCAACTTGAAGATGCAGGAGAAAACTACTTCGACCTAGCTGTAGAGACGCGTGATCTGAATATAATTCGCCGCGCAGTACAGTTTGCTTCTGTAACAGGTGATACCAATGCGCTAATGCAACTCGGTTTACTGTGGTCGGATATCGAGCCTGAAAATGCACAACCCCATCTTTTGCTCAGTTTTCAATTTCTGGAAAATGCCAATTTCGATCGTGCATTGTCCCACATGACCAGAGTCATTGAACTGGGTGGCGAAATGGATTTTTCGGCACTAGCAGCGCGCACCGATCAACTCAGCCCCGGCTCACGCGCAACACTGATTGAGAACCTCAGACAACTGACTAGTGAGTTTGCTGAGCAAGAGTCCATCAGGTTGGCCTTGGTTCAACTGTTAGCCCAAAATCGCGAGTTCGACAATGCCCTGCTGGAACTCCGCCTGCTGGAGCAATTAAGTGGCGCAAGCCCTTCATTAGTGCAATTGCAAGCGCAGATTCTGCAAAGCATGAATGACGACAACCAGGCTTTGCAAGTTCTCCGTAGAGGCGTCAGGGAATTCGAAAACGATAAACCCTTGCGCCGCGGCTTCGCCCGCCTGCTGATTCAAAATGAAGAATACGAGGAAGCCAAGCAACAATTCCAGTACATCATGGAGCAGGACCCGCAAGATTGGGAAACTCGCTATTCCATTGCTCTACTGGATTTAGAGATGCAGAACTTCGCGAGTGCAGCGCAGAGTTTTAACCTTCTGGTAGGAGTCGGTCAGAGGACGGATGAAAGTCAGTACTATCTCGGTTACATTTATGAAAAAAAGGAGGATTACGAACGCGCCATCGAACATTACCGCCAAGTTGGTATTGGCACGAACAACTTTTTGGCTGCTCAACAACAGGCAACTCGATTCTCGATTCAACTCGAGGAACTCGATGAAGCCCATCAATGGCTGATGAATCTTTCTGGCGGTCAGCCCCGTCTAGAAATCTTTTTCAACACGATCGAATCCAATCTGCTGATTCAGAACGGATACTCTGATGAGGCCAAGGAGTTGCTTGACATAGCGTTGAACAAGTATCCAAATGAATCCGAACTCTTATTCGCACGCGTTTTGTATTACGATTCCCAGAAACACATGGCTGGGTCCGAAGCTGATCTGCGCCAAATTATTCGCATGAAACCTGAAGACTCTCGGGCACTGAATCACCTCGGATACATGTTAGCCGACCAGACAACGCGCTACGAAGAGGCGCTCGAGTTGATCGAGCGAGCCATTGCTATTTCTCCGGATGATCCCGCTATCATCGACAGCCTAGCCTGGGCGCAGTACAAGCTAGGTCAATACGAGGAAGCTCTGGAGAACCTGCGTCGCGCCTTCGCCGTTTTTCCTGATCATGAAGTGGCCTCTCACCTTGGTGAAGTATTGTGGATGCTGGGCAAAGAAGAAGAAGCAACTCAGGTTTGGGAAGAAGCGCTCGAAGAGACACCAAGCAGTGACCTAATCAAGGAAGTGATGGGGCGATTTCAGCTCTCTCGATGAATCCATTGACCTTACTTTTTAGGGGTTATTCAGCGGAGCCTCCGCCGAAGGATTTTCCCCTGCTCCCTTTTATAAGATCTTCATTCAATAAAGGTTGTGCTACGTTCACATGCCTGCTTATGGTTGCCCTCATTAGCGGTTGCACCAACCTTGCACCTCCGGCCATGGAAAGCAAAAACTGGATAACCCAACGCGATCAGTTACTAGACCTCGAATCATGGCAAATGCGTGGCAGAGTCAACATTCGATATAACAGCGAATCCCACACACCCCGCATCCAGTGGCAACACGAAGATCGGGATTACAAAATACGCTTGTGGGGAACTTTCAACGTAGGAAATACTACGCTAGTAGGTCAGCCAGGCTTTGTCACAATGGAACAGGACGGACGAGTACTGAATGCTCAGAGCCCGGAGGATCTTATCTTGCAACAGCTGGGTTATGAATTACCCGTGTCCTACCTGGAATTCTGGATCAAGGGACTCCCAGCCCCGAATTCCTCTGCTGACCTAGATTTTAACCAATTAAATCAACTAATCACGATTAACCAAGACGGCTGGACCGTCAATTATACCGATCCCCGCCAGTACGGGTCGATCAGCCTGCCTCGCCGAATTGAAATCACTCGCCCCATTAATGATATTCGTTTGCGCTTTATAGGTCTGAGCTGGACTCTCGATAATTCCATTAATTGATGTCTGCAACCAAAATTACCTTTAAGGCTATTGCCAAACTGAATCTGTTTCTCCATATCACTGGTCGTCGGACCGATGGTTACCACGAGATACAGACACTTTTCCAATTGCTAGACCACGGAGATACGTTGGAGTTCGAAACGGCCCAGCCAGGAACTCTCTCATTACATCTTTCAGACGGGCCATTTTCCGGCAAGGTACCAATGGATTCCAACCTCGTGCTGAAAGCAGCTCATGCACTCCGGAAATTTACCGGCAGGACAAATCTCGGCGCCCGTATAGGTCTTACTAAGCACATCCCTCTAGGTGCAGGTCTGGGCGGCGGTAGCAGCGATGCAGCCGCTACCCTGCTGGCACTTAATAGTCTTTGGCAACTCGAACTGTCATCAGATCAGCTCCTTGAAATAGGCACAAACCTGGGAGCAGACATTCCAGTTTTTCTCACGGGTAGAACCGCGTGGGGAGAAGGTATTGGTGACCAATTACACCCGGTGGAACTAGAGACTAAGTGGTACCTAGTTGTAACACCTGCTTGCGAAGTTTCCTCGGCCGAAATTTTTTCCCATGAACAATTGACACGGAACTCGCCAGCCATCAAAATTGCCGACTTTCTGGCGGGTAGGGCCAGGAATGACTGCGAACCCATAACCCGAAAGCTATATCCAGCAGTGGATCAGGCACTCAATATATTGAACCGCTTCGGTGAAGCCAAGATGACTGGCACGGGTTCTAGTATCTTTTTGACTTTTCCAGACGAGACCTCTGCCAAGGACGTAGACGCAAAATTACCTGATGGGTTGCAAAGATTTGTAGCACAAGGCATTAATGCTCAGTCAAAAGGTTTTTTTAATGAGTAAATGGCGTTATAAATAAGCGTTAGAAAAAGAAGAACCACAACTATGTTTTAGAATTAATTGGGGTGTAGCCAAGTGGTAAGGCACAAGGTTTTGATCCTTGCATGCGTTGGTTCGAATCCAGCCACCCCAGCCAATTAAGGGCCTATAGCAAAAATATTAGTCCCGCCATATAGGAAGCAACCGTGGCAAACAACTTAATGGTATTCACCGGGAATTCGAACCCGGCTCTTGCAGACGACATTGCAAAGAACATTGGCGTTCCCTTGGGGCATGCCAGTATAAGTAAATTTAGTGACGGCGAAATTTCGGTTGAACTGAATGAAAATGTCCGCGGTAAGGACGTTTTTATTATTCAGCCAACCTGTGCGCCGACCAATGACAGCATAATGGAATTATTGTTAATGGCAGATGCTCTGCACCGAGCCTCGGCTAATCGAATCACAGCTGTGATTCCCTACTTTGGGTATGCCAGACAGGACCGCCGCGTACGCTCGGCACGAGTTGCCATTAGCGCAAAGGTGGTGGCAGACATGATTAGCGGGGTGGGAGTTAATCGCGTTTTAACAGTTGACCTCCACGCTGAACAGATCCAGGGATTTTTCAGCATACCTGTGGACAACGTGTATGGTTCGCCAGTACTTACTGACGATATTGAGCGTCAGAGATATAAGAATTTAATAGTGGTATCACCAGATGTTGGAGGCGTGGTGCGAGCCAGGGCGGTGGCCAAGCAACTTAACAAGGACTTGGCTATCATTGATAAGCGGCGGCCTACCGCTAATGAAGCACAAATCATGCACATCATCGGAGATGTCGAAGGACGTAGCTGTCTAATCGTCGATGATATGGTCGATACTGCTGGCACTCTCTGTAAAGCCGCTGATGCGTTAAAAGAAAATGGAGCTAAAAAAGTGGTGGCTTACTGCACCCATCCGGTGCTATCCGGCACGGCAATAGAGAATATAGAGGGATCGAATCTAGATGCCCTAGTAGTAACCGACACGATTCCATTGGGCGAAGAGGCAAAACACTGTTCGCGCATCAGGCAGCTGTCGATGGCGAAATTACTGGGTGAATCGATTCGCCGCGTGAGTAACGAAGAATCCATTAGCGCAATGTTTGACAATACGTAAGCTATTCCAAATATTGTGTGGATAACGCTGAGGCTGAAGTTCCAAAGGAACGAGTGCCTTTTTATGAAGCCTTCGAAGTGTGGGTCGCAAACATTTCGAAACTAATTCCACAATCCAGCGACCCTTAATTTGTCGAGACGTATATGAATTGTGAGGCATGACTAAGTGAGAACCAAGATATAGAGTAGGTTAGCAAAATTTATGCAATAGCCATGACGAAACAATATGTATTCATAGCGAGTAACGGGAAGCTTGGTAAAGGAGATAATTATGTCAGAAGGGTTTGAATTAGAATGTTTTATTCGGACCGACCTGGGGAAAGGTGCGAGCCGCCGCCTGCGTCGTATTAACAGTAACATTCCCGCCATTCTCTATGGCGGAGATAAGGCTCCTGTCTCGTTAACCATCGCCCACAAAGACATTGCTAAGGCGACGGAGAGTGAGGTGTTCTTTTCGCAGGTCATTACGTTGAATATCAACAACAAGAAAGAGCCGGCAGTGATCAAAGCTTTGCAGCGCCACCCTGCAAAGCCTCTTATCCTACATGCAGATTTCCAACGAGTGAGCATGGATAAGGAAATTCTTGTAAAAGTACCGATCCACTTCCTCAACGAAGATGAGTGTGTTGGTGTGAAACTGGGTGGGGGCAACATAATCAAATCGCTGAATGAGATAGAAATATCCTGCCTTCCTAAAGATCTACCAGAATATATAGAAGTTGATATGCTGGATATAGAGCTGGGCGGTTCAATACACCTATCTGACATCACCCTGCCAGAAGAAGTAATCAGCGTGGCACTTTCACATGGAGAAGAGAGTGATCTAACCGTAGCTTCAGTGCAAGCACCACGTGGCATCGCAGAAGAGGAAGAGGAAGAAGCAATAGCTGAAGGTGAAGGTGAAGGTGAAGAAGCTGAAACTGAAGAAGAAGCTAGCAAAAGTGAAGAAGCTGACAGCGATGATTCCGGTGGAGACGGCGAAAAGTAATTCTCTGCTAGGTAACAACCAATGCCAGGCATTCTTAAATTGATTGTGGGCCTGGGAAACCCGGGCCCACAGCACGATTCTAATCGCCATAATGCCGGCGTAATTTTCCTGCACCAATTGTGTAAAAGTTACGGTGGCAATCTGCGTGGGGAATCTAAATTTTTTGGCGAATTCGGCGCCATTAATATTGCTGGAAACGATGTGAAATTGTTGTTCCCCTCTACCTTCATGAACCACAGTGGTAAAGCCGTCGCAGCGGTTTGCAAGTTCTTCAAGATCGAGCCGAAAAACGCGCTTGTTGCTTATGATGAGATCGATTTCGACGTGGGTATAGCTCGCCTAAAGGAGGGCGGTGGGCATGGTGGTCATAACGGCATTCGCGACATCATCAATGCGTTTGGTGGTAACCGAGATTTTTATCGATTGCGCATCGGAGTGGGTCATCCGGGGGATAAGTCAATGGTTTCCAATCACGTATTGAGTAATCCTTCCCGGTCCGAAGCGGACCTGATTAAGGGGGTAATAGAAGACGCTGTTCACGTTATGCCCAAAGCTGTTACTGGCGAATGGGAAGAAGCTATGCGTCTGCTACATACCCATTAGGGAAAAAAGAATGTCTGTTAAATGTGGAATCGTCGGCTTGCCTAACGTGGGTAAATCGACATTATTCAATGCGCTAACCAAGGCTGGTATAGCAGCAGAGAATTTTCCGTTCTGCACGATCGAGCCAAATTCCGGAATAGTCTCTATTCCTGATGAACGGCTGAACCAGCTTGAGACTATCGTAAAGCCGCAAAAAGTGATTCCCACTACTGTGGAATTTACCGATATCGCGGGCCTGGTTGCCGGAGCATCAAAAGGTGAAGGGTTAGGTAATCAATTTCTCGCCAACATTCGTGAATGTGACGCTATCACTCATGTGGTGCGCTGTTTTGAGGATAGCAATGTGTCTCATGTATCGGAACATATAAATCCTGCTGCCGATATTGAGACGATTAATACCGAGTTGGCCTTAGCTGACCTTGAAACGATCGAGAAAACTCTCGACAAGGTTATTCGAATTGCAAAAAGTGGCGACAAGGACGCGCAACGACAGGTACAACTGCTGGAGAAAGTGAAACATCACCTAGATGAGGCTAAACCAGTTCGTACCCTAGCACTTCACAAGGAAGAAAAAGCGGATCTGTATTTCCTGCACCTTTTGACGGTAAAACCAGTGATGTATATTGCCAACATAGATGAAGAAGGGTTTAGGAATAATCCCCATCTCCATACAGTACATTCGATCGCTGAGGAGGAAGCGGCGGAGGTAGTTGTCATCTGCAACAAGCTGGAATCGGAGATCGCTGAATTAGAAGACAATGAGAAAATGGAATTCCTGCAAGATCTTGACATGACTGAACCGGGACTCGATCGCGTTATTCGCGCCGGATACAAGTTGTTAGGCCTTCAGACTTACTTCACCGCCGGTGAAAAAGAAGTCCGCGCCTGGACCGTGAAGCAAGGCTCCACCGCCCCAGCTTCTGCCGGTGTAATCCATACTGACTTTGAAAAAGGCTTTATCCGCGCTGAGGTCATTTCCTACGATGATTTCATCGAACATAACGGTGAACAGGGCGCCAAGGAGGTTGGCAAATGGCGTCTAGAAGGCAAGGAATACATTGTCCAGGATGGTGATGTGATTCATTTCAGATTTAATGTCTAATCTTGACTTTTGATTTTAGAATAGCCAGAATCCGCGGCCTTTTGAAGGCAACACAAAATGTTTACTAAAGCCTTCCTGCCGAAAATGCTGCCTCAATCGATACCTACAAGAAGTTAAAGAGAGTCTAAGAGAAAAAGAATGTTGGTCAAAATTGACTCCCCAAAATCAATTCCCCGAAATAATGTCGTATAATCGAACATCACAAATATCACGGCTATGTAGCTCAGCTGGTTAGAGCACAGCATTCATAATGCTGGGGTCGGTGGTTCAAGTCCACCCATAGCTACCAAACATGACTCCAGCAAACTCTGCAGAAATCCAAAGAAGTCCCCAAAGCCCTATAATTTAGGGCTTTGTAGTTAAAGTGTCCGCTATAGGCCGAAAGCGGACATTGGACGCTCGTTAAAAATAATCCCTATGGCCGGTTTTCCCTTTCTAGAGCTTGAATACGAACAAGTGTCCACCCTCGGGCAGCATGGTGTTCCCACCAACCGCCCCAGCGATTCCGGAGAAATTACCAGAAGCAATTGCCACATAAGTCTCACCATCGAGCTGATAAGCAACAGGCTGACTGCGTATGCCTCCACCGATACGGAAACGCCAGAGCATCTCACCAGTCTCAGCGTCAAGCGCAAGAGCATGGCCGTCCTGGCTACCAGTAAACACTAACCCACCTTCAGTGCTCAGCACTCCTGCCATGATGGGCTCGGGATCTTTGTAGCGCCAGGCCACTTCTCCAGTCTGATAATCAATGGCAGAAATATGGCCATAGGCCGAACCATCCTCGGCGTCAACCGGGATAAATGTACCACCAGTAAATTGATTACCCTCGACGAAAACAGAAAGACCCTTTTCCATCTGATTACAGCTTTCGATTACAGGTATGAAGGTCAGCCCCAGGTTAGGATTCAATGCTCCGGTTACCGAGCCATTCATGCCACCACCGGCGCCAGGACAAATTCGCACCATCGGTTCTTCCGAGGGCACCATTTCCGGATTGATAACCGGACGCCCGTTTGGCTCCATGCTGGTAGCCCAATTCAGCTGCTCTACATAAGAGGTTGCGCGCAGAAATTCCCCGGTCTCCCTATTAAGGGCGTAATAGAATCCATTTCGATTGGCCTGCACCAGACCTTTGATGGTCTCACCTTCATGTTCGTAATCAACCAAGAACAGGTGGGTGTTGCCGTCGTAATCCCAGATGTCATGGGGAGTGAACTGAAAATGCCAGAGTCGCTCTCCAGTATCCGGGTCGATAGCCAGCACGCTATCAGAGAACAGGTTATCGCCCAATCGGGCATCCCCGTTCCAATCAGGCGAGGGATTTCCTGTGGTCCAGTAGAGCACATCAAGTTCAGGATCGTAAGCACCGTAGGTCCAGGATGGCGCGCCTCCGGTTTCGTAGGATGTGCCGGACCAAGTTTCCACTCCAGGTTCACCGGCAGTAGGTACCGTATAATGTCGCCACACTCGTTCCCCAGTTTCCACGTTATAGGCATCAAAGAATCCTCTGACACCAAATTCGCCGCCGCCGACGCCGATCACGGCAATGTCCTTGGCTATGAGCGGTGGTGATGTAGCACTTAATCCCTTGCGGTAATCATCGATCACGCTATTCCACAAGAGTTCACCAGATTTCCGGTCAAACGCAAGCAAGCGCGCATCGAGAGTTGCCATTAAGATGGTGTCACCATGGATAGATGCCCCACGGTTAACCGGGCCACAACATATACGCAGGTCTTCCGGTTGCTGATGGTCGTATCGCCAATAGAGTTCACCAGTTCTAGCATCGAGCGCGAACAATCGGTTGTATGAAGAGGTCACGTACATGATACCGTCGTAAATTAAGGGCGAAACGGAAAACTGCCCCACTGTCCCCGTAGGAAAAGCCCAGGCAAGCTGGATGTTGTCGATGTTTTCCGGGGAAAGTTCAGCAATGGGACTGTGGCGATGATTGTTATAACCTCCACCATACTGAATCCAGTGATCTGTCGACTCATCCGCCGCTTCGTGTAAAGCAGGCGTAACTCCACCCAACCCACCGCCTATGGGATTTTGATTAAGCCAATGGGTTGGTAACTCGGCAAAGAGCTCCGCCGGTTCTTCTAACGCAAGATTAGGTGAAGAGACAGATTCATCAGGAGCTGGAGAAGATGGTTCACTGGTCGCTGCGGTGGGCTCGGAACTGGTCTGGGGTTCCTGTCCACAGCTCACCAGGAGTGAGAGCAATGAAATAATTATCGCTTTTCTGATTAAGTGCAATGATGCTGAAGAGTGGCTAGTATTCATGAATGATGCTTCCTCTAAATAGGGAAAAATAGGTATCCGCTAACAACGAAGTAGTAGCGCCCACCGAGAGTTGTGTAGTTAGTCATTAACGGGAATTATTTCTTACTATTTGCGCATAGCCTTCGGGTACACCTTGGTCATTTAAACAAACCAAATCCCCCGTCGGATTGAAAATACAACTATACTCCCTTGGGTCACGGTTATCGCACTTAACAGTCACGGGGAAACCGTCGCCGCGGTGTTGAGAGGGGTTGGCAGCCGGATACCAATAAGTTTGCATGTTTTCTATAGGGCATCTCATAAGATTTACGAGCTGAGCGTAGAATAATTCCGAAGCAGGATATTCAACTCTGGATTTTATGTAAGGTTGCAAATCAACTGGATTTAAAGTCTCAACATCCTGCCCATAAGAAACATTGGCTAGCACGATTAGGAGGATTGAAGTGATTAGTTTCTTCATATTCATACTTGAACGATACTACAAATATCGGCTATCTGGGATACCAAAATAGGGTATTTTCTAGGAGCTGAAAACTACTGTATTTTTACTCTGACCCCGAATTTACTAGCTGGGCTGGTAGCCCATCAATAGCAACGAGCGGAGCACAACCTCCGGCTTCAATATCACATGTGGTTGGCATGCATTATTTTTTCTCGCTATTTTGTAAGGACGGTCGAATTAGGCGATCAGGAGCTAGCTTAGAAGATCAATTGTACTGTTTTGCCGTCAACATCAGTCAGGGTAGAACGAATCGCCGGCAATATTGTCTCATCAGGCGGTGGCAATTCGTCATTCCACCTGGCGTGCTCGGCCTCGAGTCGCTGCACGATGTCGGGGTACTGGGCAGCCACATTGTTTGACTCTTGCGGGTCATTCTGTAGATCGTAGAGCAGCGTGATCAGACCCAGCGGCGTGCCCGTCGCCCAGCCTCCCGTTGGTGGATCGAGCCTACCGGTATCGTTCAGATCAGCTTCAGTAAAATCTGTCAGCTTGTATTTGATCAGTTTCCATCGTTGATCCCTGATCGCCTGAGTAGGTCCGGCACGCCAGAACAGGAACTCATGGGGATCGTCGCTTCGTTCTCCCTTTATGTAGGGGAGAAGATTCACGCTGTCTTCGGTTTCGACCCTGTCACCTGCGGCTGCGGTAAACGTGCTCATCAGGTCGAGGGAGATAACCGGCTTGTCATAGAGTTTGTTACTGGGCAATTCGTTGGGCCAACTCAACAGAAATGGAATGCGTATGCCTCCCTCCTGGTGGTAGCGCTTGAAGCCAGCGAAATTCAGGTTGGAGCAGGCATTGTCAATATAACCGGCACAGCCGTTGTCACTGAGGAGGGCGATGAGCGTGTTTTCATACTGGCCGATCTCTTTCAGTTTCTCGACCACTTCTCCGACACTGTCGTCAAGTGACGAAACCATGGCGGCATACACTCGCGTGGCCATGTCCTGTACATGGCCATAACGATCGAGATAGGGTTTGGTAGCTTGCAATGGTGTGTGCGGAGTCGTGTGACTGAGGTAAAGGAAGAAGGGCTCATTGGCATGGCGATCGATAAAGGAGACGGCTTCTTCGGTAAAGACATCGGTAAGGTATTCATCGACCTGGACTCTCTCCCGCCCGCGGTAGACTGCGTTAACGGCCGATCGATTTACCGGCGCCCCACGGGTCCCTGCATAGGCGCCGCCCTCAGGCAGGGTCTCGAAAAACTGGGAAGCGCCCGCCAACACCCCGAAGTACTCATCAAAGCCGCGGCTCATTGGATGATGTTGCTCCTGCTGTCCCAGGTGCCACTTGCCAATCATGCCTGTGGCGTAACCACGCTCACCCAGTTCATCGGCTATCGTAACTTGGTCCAGTGCAAGCCCGTTGTCCCTATCCCGGCCAGCCGGATTAAATTCCCAGCCATGCCGTTGCTGGTAGCGACCGGTTAAGAGTCCGGCTCGAGACGGACTGCAGACGGGGTGAGATACGTAACCCTGGGTAAAGCGGACACCACTGGCAGCAAGCGCATCTATATTCGGCGTATCGATAATTGTACTGCCGTAGACACCTGTGTCCCCGATTCCAAGGTCATCAGCAAAGATGAATACGATATTGGGTTGGCGGGAAGCGGAGTCGACCTGAGCGTTGGTGACCACAGGCAACATGATTATGAGACTGACAAGGCAGAGTGCGAGAGAAATTTTCATCTAATTTTTTTCAGAATCGCCTTTAGTAAATCTGGGTTCGTACTATTACAATTAATGAAAGTATCACATCCTTCGAGCAGAATAGTATGTATAGGGGTGCGATGGAACCTACTTGGGCAAGTGGGGGGTGCCCCGGGGGTGGGTGTGCTGATTTAGGCGTATTGCGCATTTTGTTGCATACAACCGAGACGGAATGTAAATTACCGTCCTATTGAAAAGCCCGGAGCAATGCACGGTGCGTAGCGACGCAGAACTTCTCGACCACATTCTCAACCACATTGATAACGGCACAACCGATCTCGGTGATGAAGATTGGTGTGAGCCCGTGGAAAACTACACTTCTCAATCACGCTTCGATGCTGAAAGGCGGCTCATGCGGCGCCTACCTATTCCTTTTTGTCCAGTTGTTGCTTTACCTGAAGCTGGCTCCTACGTGGCGCGGGCTTCCGCCGGTGTTCCGCTTGTGGTGGTTCGGGGTCTGGACGGTTCGATTAGGGCATTTCGTAACGCGTGCCGGCATCGTGGCATGCAATTGGCTGATGGTTCCGGTTGTACGAAGATCTTCCGCTGTAATTATCATGGTTGGGCATACCGACTAGATGGTCGGCTTGAATACGTGCCACACGAACATGGTTTTCCTGATCTCGACAAAGATAGCAACGGTTTGGTGCCCGTTCATGCGGTGGAGGTCCACAGTGGTTTGGTATTTGTCACGCAGGATGAACCCGTTGGGCTTGGTGCTTTAGAATCACTGCCTGAACTACTGACTGAGAATCAGGTACTATTCGATTCGAGCGAGTCTGTTGAGGACATCAACTGGAAGCTGACCGCCGAGGGAACACTGGAAGGCTATCACATAAAGCCAACACATCCAGAATCCTTCTATCCTTATGGTTATGACAACCTAAACGTCATTGAAATGCAGGGGCCAAATTCCCGCGTGTGTTTTCCTTTTAGGCGCATTGAAAAACTGCGCGACGCACCGCGAGAGAACCTGTCGTTGGATCGTATGGTCACACTGGTCCACCGAATTTTTCCTTTTGCTTCTATTAATCGGCTATCGCAACACTGGGGTATGAGCTTCGCTGAACCTGAATCACCAACACGGACACGCTACTTCAACTATAAACTCACACTGCCAAAACCGAATGGTAGTGCTGCCACCGAAGAGGACTTAGCTCGCGCCAAGAAGGACGCCGCTTTTCTTTCAGACACCGGCAATCAGGAAGATGCGAAGGTAGTGAGTGATATTCAAGCTGCTATGAGTTCTGGAGCCAACACGCACTATAGGTTCGGCCGATTTGAATCGGCGATTCATCACCTTCATAGCAATTTGGCCCGGTATCTTGAGCGATTGGACGAGTTCGAGAAAAGTTAATCCTTCGTTGAAGATTTGATATTTTAGGACAGTAAAGTAGGGGAAAATCGATTCCGCCCCCGGGGGTAGGGTCTGGTAAGTAGCGGATATAGAAAACAAGGTGGCTTGACAGCGGGGGCCCGCAACAGATGCATCGCAATCACGGCGAATTATATCGCGAGCTGGTGAAATTCTATCAGGTCAATCCAACCGAGTGGATATAGAGCTATTTATTTTGATGAGGAAGTGGACGATCGATCATCTCTGGAGAAAAAGGATGGTGGAAACTTCAGCCATGCCATCAGCACCAATAGGGCGAAAGTTGTATACGCCACCGCAAAAACCCACAGCGGTGCCTGATAAAAAAGAATTTCCTGCAGCCAATACTGGATGAAACTTTCCTGGTAGGTTTCACTCCCTGCTTGTTGTCGCAGCCACGCCTCGAGGATGGTCAGTGGACACAGAACTCCGAGCCAGGACTGCAGTACCACAATAGTTATACCTAGTAAGTGCGCGACTCTAAACCAGGGATTGGCTATCCATCTCCATTGTCGAAAGCCGCCGATCAAAATCAATATCAGACCAAGAGTTATGAACGCAACGATTAGCGCATGAAAGCTCAGAACCAGGTCTGCCAGCGGCTGATAAAATTGCTGCATAGTCTAATGATCCAGCGGAGGAGTCAGTGGCTCCTCCGCTTTTGTGCAACTAGGGAGCCTGAACGATAACTTGTGCCTGCCACAATGAAGTATTGCAGCTAACCAGATCGTTGAAGGCCGCGCCTATGGCCTGAGCTTGAGGAGCTGCGCCCATTGCGCTCTCGGCCGCGGACCAGTCAGCGAGATTGCCGAACACCGTGAAAAAGTACACGTCCATCCCGCTACTGCTAATTAAGGGGGTTTGCATAAATCCATTGGATTTATCATGACTGCCCAGATCATCAATCATGTCAGTAAAACTACCAATCACGTCGGTAACCTGAGCCATACTCTTACCCTCTTTCAGCTGGCAAGCTGACGAATTGACTATTGCCGACTGACCTGCAGGATTGAACTCGCCACCAGTGTAAAGCGGTTGGTGAGTTACAATGCCCGACACACATTCCACGATACCGTCGAAGCGATTCTGCACCATCTGGCCATGGACATTCGTCAAGTAATCATCTTGTCCGGCACCAAACGCATTAAGACTTTCGTGTTGGTTAAACCAAAGAAAATCGACTTCGTTATTTGTCTTCAATGGCGTCCACAGAAATGTAGTGACAGGATCAATACCACCCATCTCCAAATGCTCTAAACTGTAATCTCGGGCTTCCATCAAATCATCCATGTTGGCATCATTAGTGAAATTACAAGCGAAGAAATCGCGAACCATGCCCTGCGCCTGCGCGCCAAAGCTGCAAAGCAGTAACGCAGAGAACAGGCTCAGGTTGATTAATATTTTTCTTAACATGTGTTGTCTCCTTCAATGAGTAACTAGGTGCCCACCACTAACTTCGAAGCACGTGCGTGTATGTCGGGCTCAATTGTTCGAAAGAACAAATAACACCAACACAAAGTAGATGATACTCAGGAACTACCTAGTTGCAATGATTTGAATAGACCATGTATGGATATCCAGCACAAATTCAAAAGGGGCCAAGAGGCAATCCTCTTTTTCATCATCCCGATGATACCTGGTCCAATGTGGTAGACCTAGCTGCTACTTTCAGTTTTATAGGCGGAGGGTATTAAGGAAATGGTGCCCCGGGGGTGGATATTCTAGGTAGCGTTACACTGGGTGGATTGGACGCGCCCACCGAGAGTTGTGTAGTTAGTCATTAGAGCCTGTGTGAATCAGAATTAATTGGAAGCTTCTCTAGCGTTACTAGCTCGTCCCTCTGCCCTACCATAGGCCAAGTAATGCGCCAAACCTGAAACGTAACTACCGTTTGATACCGCGTTAGCAACGTCTTCATTGTGAAGCAGGTAGTAGAACTCATTAAAACCAGGCGCTCCGTACTTCGCAGGGTCAATGCCATTTGGACCTGTTGATAACGCCATGTTTAGTTGTCGAGTTCTAACTTCAACTTGACTTGTACTGTTGGGATTGAATACAGTCCAGCGCAATTCGTTTCTAGAATTAAGGGAAGGAACGAAACTTGGTAAGAAATCACCACTATCATTTATTTGTTGATGAATAACAGTTACGAAGTTTCCTGTTCCATCGTTCACCAAAACACGACTTCCACTGAGTATGGATCCATGAATAGCCCAATCATGAAATCCCACCGGATGACCATGATCCGAAACTAGTATATCAACATAGCTATCATCATTTACATCTAGAAAGTCTAACCTATGCGCACCTCCACCGATCAGTGACCAATTGTATAATCTAGTATCAGTTTCATCGATGTAGTTTCCATTGTCGTTTATCAATATTTGAAGAACAGTGTATGGATTTTCGTCGCTCCATATCATAGATGAGATAACAATATCCAAATCTCCATCGTAGTCTAGATCGATTCCTTTAGCAGCTACATCATGGGATAACCCTACATTTCCTTCCCAACCGGGAATTATCTGAGTAATCTCCTCATATTCGCTTCTCTCAAAGTAAGGAATTGGTAGTGGTTTTATGTCTTCAACTTTGCTTAAGTCAGAGGATAAATATGCGATAAAGCTCTCTTCTGGTTGGACTCCAAACCATTCTTTTGATGATCCATCAATTATTATAACTCCGAAAGTTCCGTCTTCTTGATATCCTAATGTTCCAATTCCCATTCCGCTAATATACGGATACGCATTCTCTCCCAAAGGTATGGGGTTAAAATTTCCACCTTCGTTTTGAAGTATAAAGTTTCTACCATTAAATGGTTCGTTCCAGCTTTGAGCTACGATATCGTCATCACCATCGTTATCATAGTCTGACAGTATCGAGTTATGACTTGTCGTAAGATAGTATGATTGTGTAAGAGTTTTGCTCGTAATGTCATAAAAGTATGTCGGAGAGGTTGCTTGATCACCGTTGTGTAATTTGCCTTCGTCGACACCCATAAATACAACTGAATGTGTTCCATTTCCATTCTTTAGTACCCAGCTAAATGTCGATCCTTCAATTGGGAAATACTCAATACTCTTGGGTTCATCATTCTCATACTCGAGAGCAAACGCAATTCCACTATTAGGAACTTGCGGTTCCCAAGTACTATAGAATACGATTTGTTTGTTGTTGGGCAAATTAACAAAACTACCGTAACCAACACCGTGGTCAGGAGTACCTTCTACTTGAAAATGATCTGTTCTGCTTGAAAACGATTCTGGAGATATCTGCAAACTGTTAAACCATGTAGGGCTCACATTGATAGTAGTTGGCAATATGCCGTAGAAAGATTTGATTTGATCCAATACAGCTTCGTATTCATCCCAATTGGTCACATCAAAATGCTCAGAGTTCATATAGTCGTTAAACAAATTCTCATCAGTCATTTCAACCTGCACGACATTTGAAATTTCACCTTCACCATCGGCATCATATGCTGTGATTCCAATAAAAAATGCTGCATCTGCCCACAATGTACCACCTATTGATGTAGTGTTTCCCAATTCCAAAATTTCAACTGACTCAGGCCCGGTGTAAGGCGAAGGGGCATAATACAGTTTGTACCCACTTGCACTACTCACTGCCGACCAATTGAGTGAAAGTTGAATGCCATCCGTATCAGACGATAGGATAGGTGCAGAAGGTATAGCATTAGATTGCTGAGAAAGGATTAATAAAGCAATTGCGGCTATGGCGTTGATTGTGAGCTTTACCACTGTAAATACCCAATAACCAGAAGAAAGAGATCTGTAGAGCTAAGGAGCTTCATAGTAACTCTCAAAAGTACCACATCCTTCGAGCAGATTAGTAATACATAGATAGCAGGAGTCCCATCTGGTGAAAAGGGGGTACCCCCGGGGGAGGGGTCAACTGACTGGCAATTTGCCTAACTCCGAGTACAATCGCGCGCGCGCAGTAGTAACGGGAAAAGAGAGAGGCTGATGAGCACCCGACTCCAGTTTGCGTTTCTCCTTGTTGTTATGGATTATTTATATCGACCATACTCAAGAAGAAGAGGGCGGAGTGCCGTTCAAAATCGGTGATAGT
>ERZ651768.1174-NODE-1174-length-19415-cov-16.059158_pt1 | contig 19415 bp, 17 predicted proteins | sample MGYA00514754_ERZ651768 | MGnify/ENA metagenome assembly ERZ651768
TCGCTCAAGATCTCCGATGACGACGCCAACGCCGTCCTCCCAACCTGGCCTTATCTCAGACATGTCGAAATGGCAGTACATGTCTGGCATTCCCTCGAGGAATCCCGTTCCGGGTACTGGACTCATGTCCCGGTCGTACTCCAGGGAAAAAACAGTCAGGCAATGTCGGGTTCCTCGCTCAGCGAGGCGGTAGGGCAGATACTTGCCGCGAGCGAGATTCAAGTGGTCGGGCCACAGGACACGGACTCTCCTGTACTCGTCTGTTCCCATTTGCCAGCCTCTTCCATCCTGTTGTTGAAGGGTCCTGCAGTGTCGACTGAACGATTATTGCCAGCGAGTTGTTCTCCTAGGCAATCTGCCTACTAGATCGTTCGGTGCCGAATAGTAGTGTCGGTATATGCCCCGAGCCTTTGCCGCAGGTGATGAGGAATTGATCGAGGCTGAGCGTCTGATTCGTGACCGGATGGTTGGCCTGGACCTCGATCTCCTGTCGTTGGCCGCAGTGTCGAATGTGTTCAGGACAGCCACGGTGGTCCGAAACCACATGGAGCGTGATGTGCTGCGTCGCCATCAACTGTCGTGGAGCGCCTTCGTGGTGCTTTTCGTGCTGCGGATCTGGGGTCCCCAGGAGTCTCGCAGCCTGGCTGCCGAGGCGGGGATCTCCGGGGGAACTCTTTCCGGGGTGCTCGACACCCTCGAACGCAAGGGCCTGGTCGAGCGGAGAGCCGTCCCCGAGGATCGGCGCCGCGTCGAAGTGGCCCTTACCGCCGACGGGACGAAGGTGGTAGACGAGGTCATGCCGGCTTTCAACCGGGAGGAGGCGCTGGTCACCGGTGGCCTCACCGACGACGAGATGGCCTCTCTGGCCCGGCTACTACGGAAGGTCCTGCGAGCCACCGAGGATCTTGACGACCGGTGACCAATAAGCGATTTTGGCAGCATGACGAGAAGCTGCTTCAGTCGGTTACGGACTGGAGTTTGAGGCTTCTCGTTGAAGGCCGGGACCCGAGGGCCCGGGCTCGTCCTGCAGACGAGTTGGCTGATGCTCTAGGCGAAACGGTTGTTCCTGCGGGAATTGGTGGTCACGAAGCGTTGCGCCTGTTCGCCGAGGTGATAGTCCCGGCCACTCGGGTTCAGGACAACCCGATGAATCTGGCCTATGTCCCGGCAGCCCCTACTGAGGCGGCTCTAGTTTTCGATCTGGCGGTGAGCACAGCCGGGATGTTCGCTGGTACTTGGGAGGCTGGCGCTGGAGCCATTGCCGCGGAGAATCAGGCTCTGGCTTGGCTTGCTTCTCTGGCCGGCTGGCCGACTACGGCAGGTGGCTGTTTTGTTTCCGGGGGGACCATGGGCAACCTAAGCGCCCTGGTGGCCGCTCGCGAACGGGCTCGGACGCGTATAGGTGGTCAGCCACCTCGTCGCTGGAGTTTCGCGGCTACCGGTGAAGTCCACAGTTCTGTGAGGGCAGCGGCGCGAGTTCTTGACTGCGATGTACTGGAGGTACCGGTCGACGACCGTGGTCGGATGACAGGCGGTGTCCTTGCTGACACTCTCAACAGGGTTGAGGTCGAAGGACTCTTTGGCGTTGTGGTCTCGTCGGGTACCACGAATGCCGGTGTTGTAGACGATTTGGCCGGTGTTGCTGAGGTCTGCCAGGGCCGTGACCTCTGGATGCATGTGGACGGCGCCTACGGTGCCGCAGCTCTGGCAGCGCCGTCGGTGGCAGATCTTTTCGCTGGGATCGAACACGCGGACTCGTTTGTCGTGGATCCGCACAAGTGGCTGTTTGCTCCTTTCGATTGCTGTGCACTTGTGTACCGCGAGCCCGAGCAAGGCGCGTCGGCCCACTCCCAGTTTGCCGGCTACCTCGAATCTGTCGACCGGTCCGAGTGGAATCCCGCTGACTATGCCGTGCACCTAACCCGGCGAGCCAGAGGGTTGCCGTTCTGGTTTTCGTTGGCCACCTACGGCACCGACCGTTACCGCGACGCTGTAGAGACTGTGCTAGCTATCACCCGGGACGCGGCTGACGAGGCTCGCACTCACCCCAACCTTCACCTGGTGATGGAACCCGATCTGTCGGTATTGCTTATTGAACGATCAGGGTGGGAGATGGCGGACTACGAGGCCTGGTCGACTCGAAATGCTGAGGCTGGCACAGTGGTATGTGTACCCACTCGATGGCAGGGTCGGCCAGTACTTCGATTCTGCTTCGTTAATCCGGCGACCGATGTTGTCGAGGTTGCGTCAGTGTTGGACGACCTAGCGGTAGGTTCAGGGCTTGAATCATTTGGATCCAAATGATTATTGTACGCAATATGCATCCCGTGATCACCCTCGCCAGACAAGGTCCCAATCATGGGTGAGGTCGTTGGTGCGGCAGTTGTTTCGCATGTTCCACCCATCGTCATGCCGGAGGCTCTCCGCCGAGAACTCAATGATGGCGAAGACTTTTCATTGGTGGCGGGGCTCCATCGGTTGCGGGCCGAGTGTCTGGACCGTCTAGAGGCTGACACGGTCATCGTTTTCGATACGCACTGGTTCACCACGGTTGAACACATCATCACGGCCCACGAGCGACGTAGTGGAAAGTTCACCTCCGATGAACTACCTCGTGGCATGTGCCAGGTTCCCTACGACCTGCCTGGAGACCCCGAACTTGCTCGTGCTGTTGAGTCGTTGGCGATTGATCGGGACGACACCTGGATCCTGGCCAGTGATGACCCATACCTACCCGTCCACTATCCAACGATCAATCTTCTTGGGTTCCTGCAGGGCACCGAGCGCTGGATGTCGGTGGGGGTCTGTCAGACGGCGACCGCACAGGATTTCTTGTTGTTCGGGGCACTCTTGACTCAGGCAATCGAAGCTTCAGATCGACGGGTTGTGCTACTGGCCTCAGGAGGATTGAGCCATCGCTTCTGGCCGTTGAGAGAGTTCGCCGACCATGAATCGGCCTCTTTGGACAACATTCGGACCCCGGAAGCGCTCGAGGCTGATCAAATGGTGCTCGGATGGTGGGAGCGAGGGGACCATCGGGCAGTAATCGAGTTTCAGGCTGAATACAGGCGCCATGCTCCGGAGGGCTTCTTCGGCCATTACCTCATGATGGTTGGAGCAATTGGCGGAACAGAGTGTGGTGCAGTCGGTCGCCGCTATTCAGAGTATGAATCAGCGGCTGGGACAGGCCAGGTACACGTGTGGTTCGAGAGGCCCACGGAAGGCTGGACTGCCCAGAGTCAGAAGAGTCAGAACGCGTATTAGTTGGGTAGCTCATGCGGATAGCAAACGTGGAAGGCCGAGGATCGCTGGTTATCGATGGTCGCGTTGTCGATGTTGAATCGGCTACATCCGGGAAAATCTCCAGTGACCCCATGGAACTCATCGACCTTAGGAATCACCCCCTAATGGCCGAACTCGCATCAGTCGACGGTTGCGATGACATCAGTGAGTCCAGATTGGGTCCGCCAGTGCCAAGCCCCGGAAAGGTCATTGCTATCGCCCTCAACTATCGAAGCCATGCCGAGGAGGCAAACAAGCCGATTCCGACTGAACCACACGTAATGGTCAAATTCTCCACTTGCATTACCGGACCGTACGACGATGTGCTCATGCACGACCTTGACATGGTCGACTACGAGGTGGAACTCGTCCTTGCCATTGGGCGTCATGGGACTCGAATTCCGAGTACTTCTGCCTGGGACCACATATCTGGGTTGACGGTTGGCAACGATGTGAGCGATCGGAACGAACAGTTTCGGCCCCCAATCAAGCAGTTCTCAATGGCCAAGAGTTATGACCGGTTTGGCCCCATCGGTCCCGTCCTCGTGACTCCGGACGACCTCCCGGATCGTGACGACCTCGAGATCTCCCTGAAGGTTGATGGGGAACCGCGCCAGCATGCGAGAACCAGCGACTTCATCTTCCCGGTGCCATTCCTGATTGAGTGGCTCTCCCGATACGTCACTCTCGAAGTGGGTGATCTGATTTTCACGGGAACGACCGGCGGAGTCGGCGATTCGATGGACCCACCCAACTACTTGCGTAACGGCCAGGTCGTAGAGGCTTCGATCGAGGGAATCGGCAAGATCCGTAACCGATTTGTCACCGGAGATCGCTCGTGATCGTCGTGACCGGCGGTGACCGGGACAGCAAGTACGGAGGCTTGTTCAGTGGACACGTCGAACTCGAGATGCTCCACGCCACCTCAGGCGACCAAGAACCTGACACTGCCCTGGTGCATTTTCATTCAGGAGCGGTGACCAACTGGCACCATCACCCTGGTGGGCAACTTCTCTTCGTCGTGTCCGGCAACGCCCGCGTGGGAACGATTGCCGATGGTGCGGTGGCTATCGATCCCGGCCACTTGGTTGTTGCCCCGCCGGATGAAGCCCATTGGCATGGGGCGGCAGATGGATGTGACTGCACATTGCTCGCCGTTACTTGGGGAACGACTTGTTGGCACGACGAAGTGCCGGACCTAGACCACTAGGGACGTGCCTCAGGTCGCGGTAATCGGGTGCGGGCCGGTCGGCGCTCTATTGGCAAATCTTCTGGGCGTGGCCGGCGTTGAAACGTCAGTCCATGAGGCGTCGCTGGACACTTACCCGTTTCCGCGGGCCTGCCACTTAGACGCAGAGATCATGAGGATCTTCCAAGGGGCAGGGCTCACAGACCAGGTAGCACGACTCGTCGAACCCAGTTTGGGAATGGAGTTTGTTGACGCTGACGGGACGAGGCTCTTCACCTATGAGGATTTTGAGAGATCTCCGATACTTGGTTGGTTTGAGGACTACGTGTTCCAGCAGCCACTGCTCGATCGTGCTCTTCGTGAAGGACTCGAAAGGTTTCCCAGCGTTGAGTTGATTCTCGGCTCAGAGGTCAGCGACCCCGACTCTATTGATGCGCAGTTTGTCGTCGCCTGCGATGGCGCCGCTAGCGCTACCCGTCGGGGTCTCGGAATCGGCCTGACCGACTGGGGGTTCGACCAGTACTGGCTTGTGGTGGATCTCATGTTTGATGACGATCCCGACCTTCCTTCTGTGATCCAGCAGGTCTGCGATCCGAAAAGACCGGTGACCTATGTACCTTCTGCCCATGGCCATTACCGATGGGAGTTCCGCCTTATGGAGGGTGAGAACCACGAGGAGTTCGAAGAGCACCAAAGGGTTCGCGAACTCCTCCGCCCCTGGATTCCCGATGATGCCGGTGAGATCGTCCGAGCTGCTGCCTATCGGTTTCATGCCGTCGTGGCCGAAAGGTGGCGAGATGGCCGGTTTTTTCTTGCCGGCGATTCCGCCCACCAGATGCCGCCCTTCATCGGCCAAGGGATGTGTTCAGGAATCCGCGATGCAGCCAATCTCGCGTGGAAACTGAAATCTGTTCTCCAGCACGGAGCTCCGGAAAGGCTTCTGGATAGCTACGAAATGGAGCGTCGCAGCCATGTCGAGAGATGTATTGCCATGTCGATCGAGGCTGGCCGAATCGTCTCAGGACATGTTGCAGAGTTCCCCGCCCCTGACGTCAACGAGGCGGAGCGCTGGTCGCGCCTTCCACCAATAACGGAAGGAATCTTCTCTTCAGGGGTCGATGACAGAATTGGACACCAAGCACGTCAGCCCAGGGTTCTTGTCAACGGAACGCCACTACTGCTCGACGACGTAGGCGGCTCTGACTGGTATCTGTTGTCCCGAGTCCCGCATCAGACGAGAAGCTGGTGCCAAACGGTCCTCGTCGACGACCTGGTGGACCCTGATGGTGGTCTCGATCTCCTCCTCGCTGGACGGGCGGCAGTGCTGATCCGGCCAGATCGCTATGTCTTTGGTTCGGCAAATGAGGAATCCATCGGCGAACTTGTCGACGCCGCAGAACGACAGGTCTGGGGCGGAGTCTCCTGACGTTTGCAACTACAACGTTTCCAGGATGAGCGGCAGGTGTTTCAGGCCGTTGATGAAGTTCGAACGGATTCGTTGTGGCTTGCCGTCCAGTCGGATACATCTGATGCGCCTCGTGACTTCCTCAAGGAAGACCCTCACTTCTAACCGGGCCATCCAGGCACCCAAGCAGATATGTGGGCCTCCACCTCCGAAAGTCACGTGCGGGTTGGGATTCCTGGCGAGGTCAAGTGCGAAAGGGTCGGCGAAAGCGCGCTCGTCGTAATTGGCAGAGATGTACCACGTGACGACCTTGTCGCCGGTGGAAATGGGTACCCCCGCCAACTCCGTGTCACAAACAGCGGTCCTTCTGAAATGGATCTGGGGGCTAGCCCATCGAAGAATCTCTTCTGTTGCTGTGTTGATCAGGTCGGGCTCTTCTCGCAGTCGGTCTAGCTGGTCGGGAAACTCTGCCAGGGCCAAGGCTCCATGGCTCAGGCTGTGGCGGGTGGTCTCATTTCCCGCGATGACCAACAGGAGGAAAAAGGTCTGGAATTCCTGGGGCGTCAGGTCTTCAGAGGCCGCGAGGATTGAAACCACGTCGGCTTCTGGGTGCTTCGCCTTCTCCCAGGCGAGCCGCTGCGCGTATTCGAACACCTTGAGGGAGCTAGGACTCCTAAATGGAAGTTGTCGATAAGGATCCGTGTCGTCTTTGTCGTACAACAACTCCGAAAAGTCAGGGTCAGAGTGATAAACGACGGCGTCGGCCCAGTGAAACAGTTCTTCAGCATCTCGATCAGGGACACCGAGCATCTTGCTGATCATCTGGATGGGGAACCGTCGGGCAACCGTCTCGACAAAGTCGACCTGGTGGCCGAGGAGGGACCTGTCGATGTTTTCCGCGATTAGAGCCCTAGCGGTGCTTTCCCATTTCTCGATGGCCCGGCGGGTAAAGCTGCGAGAAACAAGCTTCCTGATTCTGGTGTGTTCGGGAGGGTCGGTCTCCAACATCGTCCTACGGGCTTCCCGTGCCTCCGGGTCCTTCTCCAGTTCCTCGAGTTCGGTTCCGCCCACCTGCGACGAGAAGGTTCGATGGTCGCGGTGAACCTCGACAAGATCGTCAAGACGCGTGATGGCCCAGAAACCAGAGTTCCCGTCCGGTTCGTCGAACCACGCAACAGGAGCGCGGGCACGGAGAGCTGCGAATTCGGGATGGGGGACCCGCTCCGCCCAGATGTCATTGTCCAATATCTGGATGTCAGGTGCTGTTGTCTGCTTTCGGGACATCGCGTTAGGGCCTACTCCAGGAACCAGTCGACTAGTTGGTCTGCTCTTTGACGGGCATCCACTTGGTGATCGACTGATTCAGAGACCAGTAGCTCTGGATTGATATCGAGGCGGGTCAACTCCTCTCGGCCTACAACGACCCAGCCAGCGACAATCTCCGCTGTGATCTCTGGGTGGAACTGGGTTCCGACGCTCTTGCCTGCGCGAAAGACCTGAGATGAGACCTCGCTCCGGGCGACCTCGGTAGCTCCATCGGGGACTGTGAACTGGTCGTAGTGCCATTCAAACCAAGGCCCCGAGGAGACGATCTCTGGCTGGTCCGAGTCGATTTCGTACCATCCGATTTCTGGCCGCTCCGCCCTCGTGACCTCGCCACCAAGGGCGGCGGCCAGCACTTGGCCACCGAAGCACAGTCCGAGAACAGGTATGCCAGTTCTGTGCGCGTTGTGAACCAATTCGATCTCGCGGTCAATCCACGATTCGATGGGTTCCCTTTCGTGGATTGACCATGGCGATCCGAGCACCACGACGATGTCATAGCCGGCCGGATCGGGGAATTCCTTTGTGCATACAGGGTCGGAAGGATCCTCCAGGACGCGGAAGGGATGTAGTTCAAAGCCATGCTCGACAAGCCGTTCACCTACGCTTGCAGCTGGGCCAGTCTCGTCGTGTTCGATGACCAGAGCTTTCCCCACAGGATCGAACCCTATGGCGTCCCATGCCATCCGCCGCCAGTCAGCGACATAGCGTTAAGTCATGGGTGAGTCCCTTGAACGGTTTTCGCCCCCGGCTTCGGCGACTTTTCCTGTGCGATCAGGGAATTTGGTCGAGCCCCTGGTGGATGGCGCGGTTGCCTTCGACCGGATTGCCGCGGCCGTCGAGTCGGCTACTACGTCGGTGTGGGTGTGCGTGGCCTTCCTGGAGACCGATGCCCGGTTCCCCGGCGGCCGGGGCACCTTCCTCGACCTGATGGACGATGCCGCGTCCCGCGGCGTTGACGTCCGGGTGCTCTTCTGGCACCCGGAGGGCCGCCTCGATGGTCTCGTCGCGGTCCATCCCGACGACACCTTCGGCGGCACGGAATCGTCGATCGGCATGCTGGGTAGTCGATCCACGCGGTGGCAGGCTCGCTGGGACGCAGTGGGCCGTCAGTGCCAGCACCAGAAGGCATGGCTGGTCGACGCCGGAACCGACGCCGAGGTGGCCTTCGTGGGCGGGATCAACATCGGCAAGGGTTCGATGGCTGGTCCGGACCATGCCGAGCCCAATCCGGGACCGGAGGTGGTCGGCGACGATCGCTACGCCGATGTCCATGACGTGCACTGCCTGGTCCGGGGGCCTGTGGCGACCGACGTGCACGACAACTTCGTGATGCGTTGGAACGGTGCGTCGGAGCGTGGACGAGAGCACGGCTCGTGGCCACCCGGCGAGACCGACGACCTGCCTGCCCCGGCGACGAGGACCGGCGAGTTGGGTCCGACCACGGCACAGATCCAGCGCAGCGTGCTACCCGGCCTCTACGAGGCGTTGCCCGCCGGGGAGAACTCCGTGCGGGAGCAGTACCTGTCGGCCATCGCCGCGGCCGGGTACTACGTCTACATAGAGGATCAGATTCTGCTCAGCCGGGTGGTGCTCGTGGCGCTGCGCGACGCCTTGGAGCGCGGGGTGCTGGTGGTGGCCTCGGTTCCCGGCAACCCGATGCCGGAGTTGGCTGCCGCCCGGGCTCATCCGGGCATCGCCGCCGGTTACGACGCTCTGGCCGCTCTGGGTTCCTACGACGGGTTCTGCCTGTCGGCGCCCTGTGCGCGTGCGGACCGGGGCTACCGGGAGGTCTACGTGCACGCCAAGACGGCAGTGGTTGACGATCTGTGGGCCACCATCGGATCTACCAACCTCGTCTTCTCGTCATTCCAGGGCGACACCGAGATGAACGTGTCGTTCTGGGACGCCGACGTGGCCAGGGCGTTCCGGGTCAGGCAGGTCGACGAGCAGGGTGGCTTCTCGTCCGTGGGCATGGATGGGCGGGAGGCGATGGTTCGCATCATGGAGGTGGCCCGGGAGAACTCCCGGCGTCGGACGGCGGGCGAGGACCTGGACGGGTTTGCCTGCGCCATCGACCCTGCCGGCTGGGCGACCTGACCGGTCGTGGCGGCCTAGAGCCGGTTGCCGCGCCCTTGTCACAGGGTGCACCTACGTTTGTCACATGGAGATCGCCCTGGTCCTCGTAGCCGTGTTCTCCGTGCTGGTCGCCGTCATGGCCGTCGTCTGGGCGGTTCGACGCCCGGCACCGGTGGTTGCCGATCCGGGTGCCCCGGTGGTCGACGCCACGGCGTTGGCACAGCAGATCGGCGCCGAGGTGAAGGCCCAGGTCGCCGAGACGGCGATCAACGCTTTGAACAGCAACACCGACCAGTTCCTGAGGCTCGCCGAGGAGCGGATGGCCACAGTCCACGAGAAGACCAAGGGACTGCTGGACCCACTGGGCATCCAGATGAAGAAGCTGGACGAGACGGTCGGTCACCTCCGGTCGGCCCACGAGAAGGACCGTGGAGCCGTCGACACCCTCACCAGCCGTCTGGGGTTGCAGCTCACCGAACTGCAGACGTCGACGACCACGCTGTCCGAAGCCCTCCGGTCGCGGACGGCCCGTGGGGTCTGGGGAGAGAACCAACTCCGGAACGTGATCGAGCTCGCCGGTATGGAGTCGTACTGCGACTTCACCGAGCAGACGTCGGGCGAGAACCGCGACGGTGCAGGCGTCCGTCCCGACGTCCTTGTCAGGTTGCCCAACGGCGCCCACCTGGCCGTTGACGCGAAGGTGCCGCTGGATGCGTACCTCCGCGCCCAGGAGGCCACCGACCAGGCACTGGTCGACCGGGAACTGAACAACCACGCCAAGGCACTTGGCGAGCACGTCAAGGAGCTCGCCAAGAAGAGGTACTGGGCGGTCGACGACGGATCCTCGCCGGAGTTCGTGGTGCTGTTCGTCCCCGGAGAGTCGTTCCTGGCCGACGCTCTGAGGGTCCAGCCGACGCTCCTCCAGGAGGCGATCAAACATCGGGTTCTGCTGGCCTCACCGGTCAACCTGCTGGCCCTTCTCTGGGCGGTGGCCGGAGGTTGGCAGCAGGCCCGGGTGAACGAGTACGCCCGCGAGGTCGCCGACCTGGGAAAGGAGCTCTACGAGCGGGTGGGGAAGATCCTCGGCGACGTGGAGACGACCGGTAAGAGGCTCAACTCGACGGTGGGCGCATTCAACGAGCTCATCGGTTCGATCGACAGCCGTCTTCTGGTGACGATGCGCCGGTTCCCGGACCTCGGGATCGGGTCCGAGAACCTCCCCGAGATGTCGGAGATCGAGACCCGGGCCCGTGACCTGCGGGCAGCCGAGCTTCCATCCGCTGTCGACGAATTACCCGATCCGGAGGATTCCAGGGGCTGATCCCGGCCTGCGGCCTCAGGTGGCCGAACGGGCGACGGCCACCTCGGCCAGGACATCCAGCATGGCCACCAGGCGTGCCCGCTGCGGCTCCACCAGCCCGGTCATTCCGAGGGATCTCATCGCCGACGAGCAGACTGGGCCGACCGACACCGGCACCACCCGGACTCCGTCCAGCGCGGCCACCAGGTCGTCCCGACGGCCCCGGGCCTCGGCAATCTCGACGAGGTGGATCGCAGCCTGCCGGGTCGTGAACGTCACGGCGTCGAGACCGCCGTCGCAGACGGCGTCCACCAGGGCCTCGGCCGGACCGATGTCGACCGGCAGCGCCCAACGGTAGATCGGGACCACCGTGACGGCGCCACAGGTGGCGGCCAGCGGCGCAGCCAACGCCTCCTCGTCGGTGCCGTCGACCTGCAGGGCCAGCCGGTCCCTGCCCCCTGTGGTCGCCACGTGGTCCACGATCTGGGCGAACAGCTCATCCGGTGCCGACCATGCCACCACGAGGCCGGCCCGTCTGGCGGCGCTCACTGCCTTGGGTCCGCGGGCCAGCACCTCGCAGTGGCCGAGCGCCGCCCGGACCTGGTCGCCGAGGCCGATGCCGTCCATGGCGTCCAGCCACATGTTCAGGCCCATGCCCGTTTGGAGCACCAGGGTGTCCGGCGGCTGGTCGACTAGCGCCCGCGAGACCTCGAGCAGGCGGGCGTCGTCGGAGAGGTCGAGCGTGCGCATGGTGCAGCCGTGTATCACCTCGGCACCCCGGCGACGGAGTGCCTCGATTTGCTGGTCGGCCCGCCTGTCGGCGGTTACGCCTACGCGCCAGCCCATCAGTGGCGGTTCGGCCGATTTTCCGGTCATGTGACAAGCATGCCGGGCCAGGCCGACCCTCAGGCCCGGTTCCCGTCGATCAGGTCGGAAGCCTGGTCGAACAGGTCGACCGCCCGTCCGTGGAGGTCCCGGCCGGTCTCGACTGGGGCCCGGCCGGCCGCGGCCCGGGCGTTGGTGCCCTCCAGGATGATGCCGAGCTTGTAGCAGGCCAGCGTCCGCCACCAGGTCAGGTCATCCAGCCGGAGTCCGGTCCCGTCGTTGTACCGGGCCACCAGCTCGTCCATCGTCGGGAAGCCGTCGGTCACCGTCTCGAACGAGCCGACCCCGCCCGAGGTAGTCAGGAACCACGCCAGGTCCAGGCGGGGGTCGCCAAGGGTGGTCAGCTCCCAGTCCAGGACCGCGGTCAGTTCGGGACGATCGTGGGCGGCCATTACGTTGGCTAGGTGGTAGTCGCCGTGGATGATCCCGAGGGTGAAGTCGTCGGGTCGGTGCGCCTCCAGCCAGCCTCCGACACGGTCGACCCCGGGCAGGTCAGGCCCGTCGTAGCCGTCGAATGCCGCATAGGACTCCAGCTGTCGCCGCCATCTACCGACCTGGCGTTCCAGCCAGCCGTCGGGACGACCCAGGCCGCCCAACCCGACGTCGTCGGGTCGGATGCGGGCCAGGGCTGCGATGGCGTCGACCATGGCGAGGCCCAGGCGGTGGCGCCAGTCGGGATCGGTGCCGTAGCGGCCGGGGAGGTCACCCACCGGGGCGAAGCCCTCCACCGCCGACATGACGAAGAAACAGGTGCCGATGACCGACGGATCGTCGCAGACTGCGTGGCAGACGGGCTGGGGGACGCCGCGACCCTCGATTGCCGTGAGTACCCGGGCCTCGCGCAACATGGTCTCGTCACTGTTCGGGCGGGGGTGCCGGGGCGGGCGGCGCAGGACCATCGGGGTGCCGTCTGCCCGAATCAGCATGAAGAGGTTGTTCTGGGTTCCGCCACCGAGCAGTCGGCTCGTGACCACCGGACCATTTCCGGGGGCTGGACTCTGGGCGATCCAGGCCTGCAGGGTCGACCAGTCCAGCAGGCCGTCACCGTCCTCCAGCAATGACTGGTCGGGATCCGCACCGACGCCCGGGGCCCCATTGGTCATTCGACAAGGATCCCACGTACCTCCGGGTCGAGACCGAGGCGGCCGCGCGGACCCGTGGCTCGAGGGTGGCTCCTCCGAGGGTTCTGGTACCACTTCTGCCGGCATACGGGCAGCAGAAGATTCTGCTGGCCCCCTTCCCGGATCGCTTCCTGGTGCCACTACTGTCCGCGTTGACAGCTCCCCTGCACCGTTCCCACAGCGGCGTCGCCAGGGGACATCGGACGTGAGAGCCCAGGGAGGCGGAGATGGCGAACGAGGTACGGGCGGCGATGCTCCAGACCCGGTGGACGGGCGACAAGGAGTCGATGATCCAGCTCCACGAGGAGCACCTTGCCGCAGCAGCCGCATCCGGAGCCCGGGTCATGTGCTTCCAGGAGCTCTTCTACGGCCCCTACTTCTGCCAGGTGCAGGACGCCGACTACTACGACTACGCCGAGGCCATCCCGGATGGGCCGACGACGAGGCGTTTCCAGGAGTTGGCGGCAAAGCACGGCATGGTCCTGATCCTGCCGATGTACGAGAAGGAGCAGGAGGGCCTGCTCTACAACACGGCTGCGGTGATCGATGCCGACGGCACCTACCTGGGCAAGTACCGCAAGACCCACATCCCGCAGGTCAAGGGCTTCTGGGAGAAGTTCTACTTCCGACCGGGGAACCTCGGCTACCCGGTGTTCGAGACCGCCGTCGGCAGGGTCGGCGTGTACATCTGCTACGACCGGCACTTCCCCGAGGGTTGGCGGGCGCTGGGCCTCAACGGCGCCCAGATGGTGTTCAACCCGTCGGCCACCAGCAGGGGCCTGTCGTCCTACCTGTGGCAGTTGGAGCAGCCGGCGTCGGCCGTGGCCAACATGTACTTCGTCGGGGCCATCAACCGGGTCGGCATCGAGGACCTGGGCGACAACGACTTCTACGGCACTACCTACTTTGTGGATCCGCGTGGGCAGTTCGTGGGCGACGTCTGTTCCGATCAGGACACTGAGCTGATGGTGCGGGACCTGGACCTGGACCTGGTCGACGAGGTCCGCAACCAGTGGGCCTTCTACCGGGACCGCCGCCCCGACATGTACGACCCGTTGACCCGGGCCTGACGCGCAGAGCGAGCCCCGACATGGAGTTGCCGATGACCACCAACGCCGAACTCCTGGAACGGCACAGGGCCGTCCTGCCCGACTGGCTGTCGCTCTACTACGACCCGCCGATCTCGTTCGACCATGGCGAGGGCCGCCACGTCTTCGACGTCGAGGGCACCCGGTACCTCGACTTCTTCGGCGGCATCCTGACTACCAGCCTCGGCTACAACATCCCCGAGATCACCGAGGCGGTCCGGGCCCAGGCACCGAAGACGTTCCACACCTCGACCCTGTACCTGTCGGAACCCATGATCGAGTTGGCCGAGCTCATCGCCGGGCTGTCGGGCATCCCCGACGCCAAGGTGTTCTTCACCACGTCGGGCACCGAGGCCAACGACGCAGCCCTCTTGCTGGCCACCGTCTCGCGCAGGTCCAACCAGGTACTGGCGCTACGCAACAGCTACCACGGGCGGTCGTTCACCACCATTGCCATCACGGCCCAGAGGTCCTGGTCTCCGACCAGCGTCAGCGGCCTTTCCGTCAACTACGTGCACGGCGGCTACCGCTTGCGCAGCCCGTTCCGTGACCTCGACGACGAGGCCTACACCGAGGCCTGCGTGGCCGACCTGAACCAGGTCTTTGACATGATGACGTCCGGTGACGTGGCGGCCATGATTGCCGAACCCATCCAGGGAGTCGGCGGGTTCGCCACCCCACCGGACGGCTTCTTTGGTGCCATGAAGAAGGAGCTGGACAACCGCGGGGTCCTGTTCATCTCGGACGAGGTACAGACTGGCTGGGGCCGGACGGGCGAAAACTTCTGGGGCTACCAGGCCCACGGGATGACACCGGACATCCTGACCTTTGCCAAGGGGGTCGGTAACGGCCTGGCCCTCGGCGGCGTGGTGGCGGGCGCGGAGCTGATGGACTCACTGCCCGGCAACTCCATCTCCACGTTCGGCGGGAACCCGATGAGCAGCGTGGGCGCCCTGGCGACCATCCGCTACATGCTGGAACACGACATCCAAGGCCACGCGCTGGCCATGGGTGAACGCCTGGCTGGCCACCTACGGCCCGCCGTCGAGGCGTCTGCGGTGGTGGCCGAGTTGCGGGGCAAGGGCCTGATGCTGGCGATCGAGACGGTCCAGGCCGGATCGCTGGAACCCGACAGCGGGGTCGCCGGCCGGATCATGGAGCAGGCACGTGCCGCCGGTCTGCTGATTGGCAAGGGTGGCCTATATGGCAACGTGCTGCGCATCGCCCCTCCCATGACCGTCACCGAGGCAGAGATAGACGAGGCGGCGGACGTGCTGGTACGCATCATCGAGGGGCTTGGCTGAGGCGGGCCCGGACCGCGACAAGGGACCTGAAGGGGGAACCATGACGACGCTCATCAAGAACGGAACGGTGGTCAGTGCCACGGGACGCCACGCCGCCGAGGTGCTGGTGGACGGCACGACGATCGCGGCGGTGCTCCAGCCGGGCTCGACGCTGGCCGTCTCGGCAGAGTCGGGTGCCGACCGGGTCATCGACGCCACCGGGAAGTACGTGGTGCCCGGCGGGATCGACTGCCACACCCACATGGAGCTGCCGTTCGGCGGGACCTTCGCCTCGGACACCTTCGAGATCGGCACCCGTGCGGCCGCCTGGGGTGGCACGACGACCATCGTCGACTTCGCCGTCCAGAAGACCGGCGAGAACGTCCGTGACAGCCTCGAAGCGTGGCACGCCAAGGCCGAGGGCCAGTGCGCCGTGGACTACGCCTTCCACATGATCCTGGGCGGCGTCGACGAGGCGGCGCTCAAGGAGATGGATTCGCTGGTCGACGAGGGGATCACCAGCTTCAAGCTGTTCATGGCCTACCCGGGCGTCTTCTACAGCGACGACGGCCAGATCCTGAGGGCCATGCAGAAGGCCGCCAACAACGGCGCCCTGATAACGATGCACGCTGAGAACGGCATCGCCATCGACGTGCTGGCCGAGCAGGCCGCGGCCAGGGGCCAGACCGATCCGGTGTACCACGGCATTACGAGGCCCTCCCGGATGGAGGGCGAGGCCACCAACCGGGCCATTCAGCTGGCGCTGATGGCCGGGGCACCCGTCTACTTCGTCCACCTGTCGGCCAGCGAGGCATTGGAGAGGGTCGCCGAGGCCCGCGACGCCGGCCACAACGTGTTCGCCGAGACCTGCCCGCAGTACCTGTACCTGAACCTGGAGGACCACCTCGGGGCACCTGGCTTCGCAGGGGCGGGGTTCGTCTGCTCGCCACCCCTGCGCACCAGGGAGCACACCCACCACAAGGACCTGTGGCGCGGCCTGCGCACCAACGACCTGGCCATCGTGGCCACGGACCACTGCCCGTTCTGCATGAAGGACCAGAAGGAGCTCGGCAGGGACGACTTCCGGGCCATACCCAACGGCATCGGCGGCGTCGAGCACCGCATGGACCTCATCTACCAGGGCGTCGCCATGGGCGAGCTGAGCCTGGAGCGCTGGGTCGAGACCTGCTCCACCACCCCGGCCCGGATGTTCGGCATGTACCCGCAGAAGGGGGTCATCGCCCCGGGGTCGGATGCCGACATCGTGCTCTACGACCCGGCCGCCACGACCGAGATCTCGGTCGACACCCACCACATGAGCATGGACTACTCGGCCTATGAGGGGACCACGATCGACGGCAAGGTCGACACCGTGATGTCCAAGGGTCGGATCCTGATCTCCGACGACGCCTACCACGGCGAGAAGGGCCATGGCGTCTACCTCCGCCGGGGCCTCTCCACATACCTGCAGTAACCACCCGCCAGTAACCACCCGCCGGCCCTGGCTGCCGGCCCACCACCGGAGGCGGAAGCCACATGTACGACATCCAGCACCTGATCGACGGGCAGCCCTCCGCGTCGACGTCGGGCAATACCGGTCCGGTCTTCGATCCGTCCACCGGCGGACAGGTCGGACGGGTGGGCCTGGCCTCGGTGGCCGAGGTGGATGCCGCCGTGGCCTCGGCCCGTTCGGCGTTCGCAGAGTGGGGTGGGGTCTCCCTGGCCCGCCGCACCAAGCTCCTGCTGGAGTTCCGGAACCTCGTGGTGGCCAATGCCGAGGAGGTTGCCCAGCGACTCACAGCCGAGCACGGCAAGGTCCTGGACGACGCCCGAGGCGAGGTGGCCCGCGGCATCGAGAACATCGAGTTCGCCTGTGGGGTGGCCGACGCCCTGAAGGGCATGCACACCGAACAGGCCAGCAGCGGCGTCGACGTGTACACCGTGCGCCAGCCCCTGGGCGTAGTGGCCGGCATAACGCCGTTCAACTTCCCGGCGATGGTCCCACTCTGGATGTTCCCCAACGCCGTGGCCTGTGGGAACACCTTCATCCTGAAGCCGTCGGAACGCGACCCCTCGGCCCCGCTGTTCGTGGCCGAACTGTTCCAGGAGGCCGGGTTCCCGCCGGGCGTCCTGAACGTGGTTCACGGTGACAAGGTGGCCGTCGACAGGCTCCTGGAGCACCCGGACGTGAAGGCTGTCAGCTTTGTCGGCTCCACCCCGATCGCCCGCTACGTGTACGCCACGGCGACGGCAAACGGCAAGCGTGCCCAGGCCCTCGGTGGTGCCAAGAACCACATGATCGTGCTGCCCGATGCCGACATCGACATGGCGGCCGACGCAGCCGTCTCGGCCGCCTACGGGTCGGCAGGCGAGCGCTGCATGGCCATATCGGTGGTGGTGGCAGTGGGCGACATCGCCGACCAGTTGGTGGATTCCATCCGGGTGAGGATGGAGAAGCTGGTCATCGGGCCGGGTACCGATCCGGCATCAGAGATGGGCCCACTCATCACCAGGGAGGCACGGGACCGGGTGGCCGGATACGTACAGGCCGGGGCCGACGCAGGGTGCGACGTGGTGGTCGACGGTCGGGACCAGGTCTTCGACAACGACGGGTTCTTCCTGGGGGTGACCCTGCTGGACCGGGTGACCACCGACATGAGCGTCTACACCGACGAGATCTTCGGGCCGGTGCTGTCCGTCGTCCGCGCCGAAAGCTACGCCGAGGGCGTCCGGATGATCCGGGACAACCCGTTCGGCAACGGCGCCGCCATCTTCACGCGGGACGGCGGCGCGGCCCGCCAGTTCCAGAGGGATGCCGACGCCGGCATGGTCGGCATCAACGTGCCCATCCCGGTGCCCGTCGGATACCACTCGTTCGGCGGGTGGAACGACTCGGCGTTCGGTGACACGACCATGTACGGACCCGAGGGCCTGCGCTTCTATACCCGGCCCAAGGTGATCACCAGCCGGTGGCCCGATCCCTCGACGAGCAGCGTCGACCTCGGGTTCCCCCGCAACGACTGATCGGACGGCGTAGCTGATGGACTTCGGCGTGGTGATGCAGACCGACCCCCCGGCATGGCGGGTCGTGGAGCTGGCCCGGAAGGCGGAGGCCCTGGGGTTCACCCATGCGTACACGTTCGACAGCCATGTGCTCTGGCAGGAGCCGTTCGTGATCCACAGCGCCATGCTGGCGGCCACCCAGAAGATGGTCGTCGGCCCGATGGTGACGAACCCGGGCACCCGGGACTGGACGGTCACCGCCTCGGTGTTCGCCACGCTGAACGACATGTTCGGCGAGCGCACGGTCTGTGCCATCGGGCGTGGTGACTCGGCCATGAGGGTGATCGGCCGAAAGCCGTGCAACCTGGCCACCTTGGAGGAGTCCATGGGGGTTATCAAGGGCCTGGCCGAGGGTGGCACCGTGGAGTACAACGGCACAACCCAGACATTCCCGTGGCGCAGTGGTGGGTCGCTGCCGATGTGGATGGCCGCCTACGGCCCTAAGGCGCTCGACCTGTGTGGCCGGAAGGCCGACGGGTTCGTCCTGCAGTTGGCCGACCCGCAGATAGCCGAGTGGACGATCGGGGCGGTGAAGCGCTCAGCCGAGCAGGCCGGACGTGATCCCGACTCCATCACCATCTGCGTTGTGGCACCGGCCTACGTAGGTGACGACATCGCCCACCAGCGCGAACAGGTCAGGTGGTTCGGAGGCATGGTCGGCAACCACGTGGCCGACCTGGTCGGTCGCTACGGCTCTGACGGCTCGGCCCTGCCCCAGGCCCTCACCGACTACATCGAGGGCCGGAAGGGCTACGACTACACCGAGCACGGGCGGGCCGGTGCCGAGCACACCGAGTTTGTGCCGGACGAGATCATCGACCGGTTCTGCATCCTCGGCGACGAGGCGTCCCACATCGAGCGACTGCAGGAACTGGAGGCCCTCGGCGTGGACCAGTTCGCCATCTACCTCATGCACGACCAGCAGGACGAGACGCTCGATGCCTATGGACGGGGAATCGTCCCGGTCATAAATGGTTGACCGGTGAGGGACATGGGGCACATGGCAGTCATACAACTCATGGCTCGGCCGGAACGGTGACCTGAGAGGAAGGGACAGCCTTGCTGTTCAGACAACGAAAGATCTGTGTGGTTGTCGAGGAGACCCGGCATGAGATCGGACCGCCGCCGGACCTACCTGTCCTGAAGGGGGCGGTGGCTGCAGTCGTGAACAATCCCTTCGTCGGTGGGTACGTGGCCGACCTCAGCCCGGCGACGGCGGAGTTGCGCGAACTGGGCGAACAACTGGGCGAACTGCTCATCGGCCATCTCGGTGGCGACCCCGATGCCATAGACGGATACGGCAAGGGGGCGATCGTTGGCGCAGCCGGCGAGATCGAACACGGCGCCATGTGGCACATCCCCGGAGGTGGCGGCATGCGCGCGGCCCTAGGCCGGGG